>Ga0209700_107418_pt1 | contig 15549 bp, 19 predicted proteins | sample SiratroredBW_FD_187528 | JGI IMG/M metagenome (GOLD analysis project Ga0209700, IMG submission 187528) | Root nodule microbial communities of legume samples collected from California, USA - Siratro red BW (SPAdes) (version 2) | ecosystem: Host-associated > Plants > Roots > Nodule | place: USA...
CACATTTCTAGATCCTAGACTCAAGTCTTCAAACTTCAAGAAATCTTCATCCATCCTTCACATGATCTAGAGCATCTTCACTTGGTTGAATTCATCAAATCACTGCAGCAGTCCACTGGTGCTAACAAATGTGATAGCTCAAAATGTCTTAGGCCAGATGGTTATAACTTTTTCTTTGTTAAAAATAACTAGGATATTGTTGGTGAAGATATTGTGGGGGCTATAATGAGTTTTCAGAGCACAGGTTTTATTCCGACAGGATGTAATGCTTCATTCATTACGACGGTCTTGAAGAAGGATAATCCCTCAAATTTGAATGAGTTTAGACCTATTTCCTTAGTGGGCTATGTTTACAAAATTATATCTAAGATTTTGGCCAATAAGATTAAAAAGGTGCTTCCTAGTGTTATTGATCTTAATCAAGCTCCTTTCTTAGGGGGTAGGGGTATTTTGGATAGTATCCTGGTAGTTAATAAGATGGTGGATTATTTAAAGAAGAAGAAGAAAAGCGGTATTCTGGTAAAAGTCGACTTTGAGAAAGCATATGATTTAGTGGATTGGAAGTTTCTCTATATATGATGAAAAGATTGGGCTTTAATGGTAAGTGGATTAAGTGGATAAAAGCTTGTATAGAATCAGCTAAGGTCTCAGTTCTGGTTAATGGCAGTCCTATAGAGGAATTTAGGCCAAAAAGGGGTTTAAGACAAGGTGATCCATTAGCGCCTTTTTGGTTCATAATAGTTGCTGAGAGTCTTTCTGGACTTGTTATGGAAGCTAAGAAGGCTAGTTTATTTAGTGGCGTGGAAGTAGGTAGAGAGAGAGTGCAGGTAGATCTGCTTCAATTTGCAGATGATACAATATCTTTTTGTAAACCGTCGTATGATAATGTGTTGGCAATAAAAGCAATATTGACGATTTTTGAGTTAGTGTCATGACTTAAGATTAACTTTCACAAGAGTAAGGTTGGTTCGGTGGGTATTTCCCATCTTGACAGATTCATATACTCTAAGTGTCTTAATTGTTGTCTTATGGATATTCCTTACAAGTACTTAGCTATTACAGTTGGAGGTAACCCTAGAAGATCAGAATTTTGGAGTCCTATTATTAATAAAATTAAATCAAGACTTTCGAATTGGAAGGGTAGATTGCTTTCGAATTGGAAGGGTAAATTAATTCTAATGCGTGTTGTATTGTTTCCACTTCTATCATGCTTTTTAGTATGAGATATGTGGTCAAAATGAGGAAATCAGTTATTTGATGAGGGAGTTAGTTGTTGAAGGGCATTAATTTTGTACTCATTTCTTCAGGTTTAGTATTAAAGTGAGTTGTTATAAATTATTAATTATATATTTAGATTTAAGATGTTCATAATTTTTTATTTGGATATGAATAATCAGTAAGTGCTTGACAACTAAGCTTGGAGACCATATCCATAAGGGTATCATAGCAACTCTGGTTTTTAAATTAACATGTTCATTACACTAATTATGCAAATCACGGTTTCAGCAGAAAATTGTTTTATTGTTAATCCCCTCCGATACGATTCTTTGAGAACTGTCTTCTTTATATATATATATATATATATATATATATATATTGTGGTGAGTGGACTGTTGGCACTTTTCAAGGTGATGCTAGGCAACATTTGGTCATCATCATGAACGGGGTTTTACGTGCATGAGGCTTATCTATGAATAAGCATTTGTTTGACCAGTTCAAAGTACCATATACCAAAATTGTTGCTCTTTTCCTGGTGATGGGGATTATGTCGTTGACTATTGTTAATATTAGAGCTTAGTCATGGCTAGTGCTGCGTTTATGGACTTCAAAATTATCATAAGTCATTTTGCGAGAAAATGAATGTGCATATCTCAAAGTCTCATGTAGTTATTTTTATTTTTTTTGGTTGTTGTTTGGTTTATAATAATGAATTATGATTTACTGTTTTAATTAATAATAAATATTTAGTTAAAATGAAAATATTTATCATACTGAAAGCAGGTAAGAGTGCCTCTATTAAATGTCATTTTATTTAAAGTTTGGCATTTTAAAATTTATGCTATTATTGATGGTTGATAATATATTTATTGAACATTTATAGTGTAAATGTATTTTCATAATTGAGAGCTCGTCTTCGCGGGACGGATTGTGATAAAATATCAATTTCGTAAACATTGTTGGATATTTTCATGATTGGGAGCTCGCCTTCGCGGGACGGATTGTGATAAAATATCAATTTCATAAATATTGTTGAATATTTTCATTATTGAGAGTTCGCCTTCGAGGGACGGATTGTGATAAAATATCAATTTTGTGAATATTGTTGGATGCCTTACATAATTTTAATCTTACCTTCGTGAGACGAATTATGTTAAGTGTATTATTCTATTGTTGAACATTATTGTTCTTATTATTACATTAAGATTTAAATAATAATAAACTTACCCTTCGGTTTGTTTATTTTTAACATAATTCTTGATGAATGGTTTATTATATTCTTAAGGTTTTCAGTATCGTCTCAATATTAGCTTTAAGAATACGATATTGAAAGCTCAACAAAATATGTGGGTTAATTTGCTATTGTTGATACATTCTATTCCAGATTTGCCCATACAAATAGTTTTCTTGATCAAGCTGAACAGAACTAATTATGAGGATTGGGTGAGAAGTTTTCTAAATCCTATTGTCCTTATAATAATTATAAAATTGCACAAATAGAGAAAATTCCTTATGCTTTCGTTGTTGACACTCTTATGTATGTTCAAGTTTGCACATGTCTTGATATTTATTTTGTTGTTAATGTGCTTGGATGATACTTGAACATATTCCCACAGAGTTTATAATTGTAGATCCCTTTACTAAGGGATTGACTGTTAAAGTCTTTGTTGAGCACGTAACCCGGGTATAATGAGGTCGTTTGATGTATTGGTTTAGAGGGAGTTTTCTTTGTTGGATAAGCAGTTCCCTTTTGAACCTCATTTATTGAATTGTCGTATTATTGAAATCATTAACAATAATCATTTATTGTTGTTATGACAAGTATTTTGTATTGCCAAATTTCGTTTATTCTGATTTGCGCAATTAATGTTACAACATAATTTTGAGACATTTTGGACCCAGTCTCAAATTGTTATTGCGGTGAGATTGTTTTAATCTCATATAGCATCTCGGGCGAATGATTGAGACGTATAATTGTCTATTTTGTATTGCCATATTTTGTTTATTATGATTTGCACAATTGATGTTATGGCATAATTTCGAGACATTTTGAACCCAATCTCAAATTGTTATTGTGGTAGGATTGTTTTAATCTCATATAACATCTAGGGCGGATGATTGGGACATAATTGTAATTTTATATTTTTAAAAGTCACTGAAATGTAGGTGTTTCATTTCTGTATGATATCATCACTCCTTCGAGTGTGATTTTCTACAGTGATAGGTCAGCTGAGCCCATTATTAATTAATAATATATAGAAGAGTCCCTATAACTACCCAGAGTCAGATTTTATCTACCCTATTAAAGAATAAAGAAGACATTTATCTATGTTTCTGAAATTGGAGCAGTTTGTACACACTCTTTTCTCTTATTTTTTACCTTCTCTCTTATTCTCTATTATTCTTATTCTAGTTTTTGATTCTTCTTATCTTTATATATTATGATGTTTTCATATGCTAGAAGACATTCTTATTGTTAAAGCTAACTGGTATCTGAAAAGAATATTTTGGCGCCACCAATATTAGTCTGACAAAGCAACGGTAACCACTTAAGCCAATAGAACAATCAAGGAAGAGACCATGTAATCATGCTCCCAGGTCAATATCTCACTGTTACAACCTCTTCCTCCAACGGCGTAATCGCTGTCAACAACAACGCGTAACCCTAGCCAGAGCAGCACACTCGACTCTTTCTCTCCCCCACCATTGCCGCCGCTGGACCTGACACTCATCCCTTTCTCCTCCAGCAACCTTTGCTCTGCCGCGCCCAGCCACTTTGGAAACTCCAGCAGCTGCCGGCGGTGAACCGGCATCTCGAACTGCGACAGCAGCCCTAGGATCTTCGTCACGATACCCAAACTATTGCTCGCGAACTCCATGGAGTTTCTCATGGCAGTCTCGGTCTCCTGGAGAGCGCCGTGAGCAGCGGTGGGGTTCAGCTCGCCGAGCGCGTCGAGGTATGTGTCTTGGTCCGTGAGCGCCGCGCCGAGCTACGTCTCTTTGTGGCTGACATTCGCCGAAGAAGCAATCCTTTCGGTGACTGTTCCGAGCGCAGAGATCGCAGCAGACGTCAATCGCCATCTGCAGACGCACGTCGTGCTCCTCATTGGCGCGAAGCTTGGCTCGTCAATGGCGACGCGAAGTGAGAGCTTGAAGAAGAGCTCCGTGTCGGTGGTGTTGGATTCCGGTGGCAAGGATATGGAGGAGAAGCAGGAGTTAGGGTAGCGCATGGTGTCACACACCGCTTTGAGCGACACGGCAGGAGATAACTCAGTTTGCGGCGCCGGGTTAGATGAGGGCGAGGATTCGCTGTTGCGGTTGTGTAGATCCCTACAACCACAGCGATGAGGACTGCAATCAGAACGATGGAAGAGGTGGCTCTTGCTTTGAAAATCAACAGTGTTTATAGTAAGAAAAAGCTTCTCAGCATTCATGAGAAGGTAAGGGTATTACATTATCCTAACCACTTTTCTACTGGTGTTTACCTGTGGTCACACCATGAAAAACTTGTCATTATTAATAGTCATATTTGCTCTATTGGACTACTGAATTTATGCTTTGGTCGTTATGACACATCTGAGAATAAAGTGGAAGATTTTCCTCTCTCTTCAAAGTGCTTGGTATACTTTTGTCTTCTAATTCAATAAACAAGGTCTCATCCATATGTGAGTAAGGTTTTAATACTCCAGCAGAAGCACCTTGATGTGCTAAGATCTCTCTCAGTGCCATCATGCTACCATGCCATACCTCCCAAACGGGATCAAACATATCTATGATAAGTTGCTTAACAAAAGTTTGGAAAGGCCATTGTCCATCCCCGTCATGCCCAAAGCTATTGTCATTGTGGTTAATATCCATGAATACCTTATTGTAATTGAGTGAATTAGGACTTGAGATGTGAATCGGTAATCGGCAACATTCTCCTCTTTTCCACCATATCCTTGAAGAAAAGGTTATCAAGAGCAGTTGGAGTGGCATCAAAGTTCACCAGGGGACTCCTATACTGGGCTGTGCCATAGCCGGGACATGCCTTGTTGATTTTAACAAGCACCTTCGGAGTAAGGGTAGGATCAGGTTTCCCAGTCGCATTGAAGTTTGTGGCCCTCTCCATGAAGAAGTCACAATGAGTGATGGCAACTGAATGTGCACCCAACAACACCACCATTTCTTCTACGTTGAACCCTTTCCTGCCAAAGAGTTCCATCATCTGATCCATGGTCTAGGTTGGTAGAGGAAGATTGTCGGCTTCTACGACAACCGAGGGGCCTCTGAGGAGGTAAACCTGCCGGTGTCATTGCTTCGTTCGTTGTGAATGTCATTATGTCAGCACATGACACTGTTTGAGGACACTTCTCCACCGTTGCCTTAATGTCATCCATCATGTCAGCCCCTTTCAGGAGTAAACCATTGAAACCCGAACTCTCCTCCACATTGTCACCTGCTAACAGTTTTCCCCCTAGACGTAGCTGCTGATCAAATTTCTCGTAAGCGGAATCGGAGGAAACAAGTTGTGTGAAGAATAATTGTTGCTACAATTGCCACTGGTAATATTTTATCCAATTTGACTAATTGAATTAATTGATTGAAACTTGCGGCAATGGAATAAGATTTGATTTTAGTTTATTTAATTTTGGGAGTTGGACCACGATTCACATTCCTTTAATTACGATATCCATTGTGTACGTGATGATTCAAAAGTGCTTGACTATACATTTTATACATTTTGTGGCATGATATTAATATTGATTCAATTGCAGCTTTTCACTTTTGGATATAGTGCCCAATGTTAGGATTTAAAGGTGACGTGACACGAAGACCAATAGCAACCTTTGCCTCACTGGTATCGTATGCTTTACAAACTGCTAAATTTTGTGAAGTTCCACTGTTGAAGTTGTCCAATATTTGATTTGGAGCATGATCCACTTGATTAACATTTATAAACTTGTCACTGTTTACTATTATGTTCAAAATAATATTTCTTTCTCAAAGAGTTTTTGCAGGAGTTCATACCTTATTATCTCATGGTCGAGTTCACCTCAAGCCTAAGTTTTCTAAAGAACCGATAACCATTTCGGTCTTCACAATGATTGGTACAAGGATTGATAACCACTTCGGTCCTCACTTCGAAACCCAATCTAAAACGATTGGTGCAAGTGTCGATTAGCCACTTCGGTCTTCACTTCAAAATCCAATCTAAGACGATTGGTACAAGGACTGATAACCACTTCAGTCCTCACCAATAACCACTTCGGTCCTCACTTCGAAACCCAATCTAAAATGATTGATACAAAGACTGATTACTATTTCGATCCTCATCCAAAAAACTTTCTTAGTTTATCGACCACTCAAGCTTGGAAAACATCGTGTACTGTATTGTACAGAGGACCCTTCAGTTGCCAATCACCCAAACATACAAAAGGTTGGTCATTATCATCATTACAAAACTTGAAATTAGTGTCACCCCTCTATAGCAACACCTATGGAATTAAAGGTTTGATTTGCTTACTCGAAAATAAATCCTCTTCGGCCACCATAGCTGCCTTCAAGGACTTGGAGGGCCTATGTACTATATGGTTGACCAGATTCATTAACCAAACTACATCCCAGCTTCACACCTTGAGGTGTATGAACATTTGGGCTTCACACCCACGAAACCAACTGTGAGGTGTATAATTTCAGCTTTTAACGGTTCAGATGAAGTGAGTTGTCACATCACGCTCAGAAAACGAGACACGTACAAAACCGAGGAAAGGCGTGGGAACATCCACCTTTAACACTTGTTTGCGGATGACCAACGCGGCAAATCTAATCATTACCCTCGATACTAAATCCTCTTCGACCACTAATTTTCCTCGAGGACTTGGTGGCCTATGTACTATATGGTTGACCAAGACACAATCAAGCTTGCATACATTGTAACAGCTTAACGGATCAGAACAGATTAACAGAATATAACAGACCAGGCCCAAATACTCCAAGCCCACTACAACGCCTATAGATACGGGCTCAATCACCTCAAATAAGGTTCTTCTAAACTCTGACCTAAAATCATCCTGCACACCACACTCTAGCTCTAAACTGACTTCATCGTCGGAGTGCCTACAGGACCCCCTCCCGGGACCGTGGAGCAGAGGAGCAGTAACAAGGAACAATGAGTATCAAAGAGCATCGGCGAGAAGACATTGTTGTTGTTAGAGCTAACCGGTCTCTTACAAGAACAATTTTTATATTATAGATAATTATTTTAGGGTTTAGGATAAAATAATATAAATTTATATACATTCAAAACGATAAAATAATAAAAGTTTATATACATTCAAAAGAAGAATCAAGAGTCCTTTACTAGTGGTATAAATAACAATATTTTAACTATTTCAAGATTAAATATTGAAATATAGTATATTTTTCATTTTTATATTTTTTTTCTATATTATTATTATTATTTAAAAATATTAATTAATTATAATTTATAATCAAATCGCGTTATTATAGCATTTTTTACATTGTTGTAAGAGGTGAAGGTGATTTAGTAACCTTATATATATATATATATATATATATATATATATATATATATATATATATATATCAAATTTACAAATATTATATGCAATTGATAACTTTAATTTTATTAACAAATATTTTATTTTCGTATAACTTTTTTTTTTCTATGTGCTCTATATTTTTGTTTAAAAAGGTATTTAAAATATTTTGTGAGAATCCACACTCACTATTTTCTTCCTCATGTAACCTTGCTTATTAATTTTGTCTGAGTTGCTATCTCTTGATATAATTGTTGTCGATATTCTTGCTTTCATAGTCACAGAGTTTGCAACCACTGCACCATCATAGGATTTGTGTGCCACCATCTCAAGACACCACTTACCTACATTCGTGCCATTTTCTATTCTCATTTTAATACGAAATCATCTTATTTCAATTGATAATAGGAACCGAATGAAAAAATAAAATAAAATTTCAGATCCTTAATTGAATAATCTTTTAAGAAATATTCAATTAAAATTTCTTATATATTTATAAAAATTTAAAATTATATTAAAAAAATTAAGATAAAAAGGTAAAAATAAAATAAAAACAATACATAATTGCTAAATATTTATTATTTGATAAAGGAATAGCAACATACTAAAATACCTTACATTATTTTATGCAAGCAAAACAAGAGATACAACCATCAAAATTCTTCTTTCCCAATTGACCTTCATGTTTCACATTTAGCGATCCAACTAACTAACCACCTATATATAAAGAAAAGGAAATGTTATTATAATTTTATAACAATAGTTCAACATTTATATATTATAAGATTTCTTACCATGAAATACTGAGACGATTGAACATACAGTCTGAATAAATGTGAGAAATAGTAGCACAATTGAAGCAATTGTATATGTTATTTTTCAAGGAGTGTTGAAGTACTCATGCAAGAAGATACCCTTAATTTTTTATAAGGGTTTTCATAAGTTATTTAAGCTATTGCATAAAGAGGAATAATGTGAATTGAAATGTGGCATATGAAGATCTGAGCCTAAACTGTTAATCATTGTAACCACTGTATTAGCATCACCCATCCAATTGACTATAATTTTATTATCAACCAATACCTTTACATCTTTTTCAGTATCGATGAGAAAAATCTAGAATCTTTATGTATTGATTAATAATGTCTCTATCCCGAAAGTGACAATGCTCAAATGCCAATATACTTTTAAAGATTACTTCTGTGTCGTCATTTATGTTCAAGATTGGCATGATAAACTTACCCTCATCTGAATAGGTCAAGTCAAGCAAGCCTTCATTTAGATTCACTTGGAACTTAATACCTGCCTCTGATAGTTGGCTTGCATTGTATACATGTCTAACTTGATTGTATTTTTCTGGTGTTTCAAGATCAGGATTTGATGATGATAGAATAAAAGATCTTAAAAAATCAATGAAGTGTTTTGGACTCTCTCCTGGACACACTTTTGCATAAGATATGTTCTTAAAATAGTAGAAAGTAATGTTAAGAAAATTCTCACTCAAACCAATGAGGTTGCAGAGTTTTTAAAGAACAAAGAATGGAAGTTGATTTTCTAGTAGTATCAAGTCATCATCAATATCCAGTAGCATATTTGGTTTTATCAACAAAGGATCTTTTCCCTCCCAATCACTGTACGAACGCCATCTCAGAAAAAGCTCAATTATGAAGCAAGCATTAACTAGAATTATCTTTAAGAAATCATTGCTATTATATTTAATAGGCTCTGCATAACAAAGTCGAATTTCTTCTTCCATCTCTTTCATTTTCACCACAAATTCTATCATAGGTAGTTGTGTTCGATATAGAAATCCTTTGAGATATTTCAGTCTAAGCTCTTCTATTGGTTCAAAATTGTTGTCTTCATTACCAACATAACGAGCTTTATGATGATAAGGGCCAATAGAAACAATTCGTGTAGTGTAGGCTTTGAGATTATTTTCACGAATTGTTAGTGGTACTCTGTAAATGCATTACTTATAGAAATTATATTCTTATGGATGTTTCAAATTTTGAAGCATTTCAGTCTATTTTCTCTCTAAGCATTGAATTTCAATTGCTAAATCTCTTGATTGTCCTTCCATTTGGTTAAAGCTCTGTAACATAAAAATTGATGTATTAACTAAAATATTAATACATTGGATAGAATACTAATTTAATCCCTAAATCCCTAAAGTATTACTTCCTTAAAAAAAATTAAACAGTTAAAACGCAACATGATTTGTGTGATTGTAGGGATTATTTATGCAATTTCTTTGATAATAAAAAATCACAATTGGATGTGTCGCAACCAGGATCACGACGGGGCGATCGAAAATTTATTTCTTTTTTGGAAAATAATAATGGAGTCGCCACCATAATTTATTGAAGGAAAAACTATGGAAAACCAAAAATTAGATAAGGCAAGTTCACAAAACCAGATTCAGAGTCCGGGAATCGGTTACATGTGGGGAAGGTATTAACACCCCACAACGCCCGCCTTAAGGCGGTACCTCTAACTAAATAAGTAAAATAAAAGAGTGTGGTTTTTTTAATATATTTATCCTTTCCAAAAGAATATAATTGTAAATAATAACAAAACAAAACATTTTTAGTTTAAAGGGGAGCCCGACAAGGATTTAACCTCGCTCCTACGTATCTCTATAAGGATAGAGAATCAGGGTTACGTAGTTCTTTACTTGAGTACTTGTAAGAGATAATTTCGGAATTTTGAAAAATGTAGGGTGTAGATCCTGATTAAGGGAGGTGCGGAAAGTAGTTCAACTAGTCAAAAGGGTATTTTTGGGATTGTGAAGAGTTTAGGGTGTAGGCGCAAAAGATGGGGTGCAGAAAGCAACTCCACTAACTAAGGCTTGCCTATTACTAAAGGACTATTTGGTAATTGTAGGGATTGGGGGTGCAAGGCTAAATATGTGGGGTGCAGGAAGCACCCCCACTAACCATGAACCATCTAGGGTTCGAAGGTGAACACATACACAAGATGCAGTGGGTGCGGTGGCAGCCATGGCAGCCCTCCTTCAACGCAATGGGGCGTGGCCCATGGCGGCGGTAGGGCCAACGACGGTGGCAGGGTCAACAACGGCGAGAGACGTCGACGATAAGGCGACGACAGTGGTTTGAGGGCATTGGCGGAATGGCGGTTAATGGTAGCTTTGACGTGGTTCGCAGTGGCGTTTTGGAGTGAGATTGAAGGCAGTTTTGGGTGGCGCGCGTGGAGACGGTGACGGTGGCGCAGTTCCTTGCGACGTTGGCAGCGTTGGTGAGGTTCATGACTTGTGTATAAGTGGTGGAAGATCCATGGAAGGTGCCGGAAGTGGCATATGGTGGCTTGGCGGGTGTAGTTTTGGAGGTTTGGTAATGGCAGGAGACTTATAATGACTTTGTGTAGGTAGGGTAAGGGTAGTTTTATGGTTTCTTTGGCGGAAGCGTGGCGGCAGCATAGTGGAAGAGACTGAAGTTGAGGGTGGTAATGTAACCCCATGTATGGTGGTGGCATTGGAGGCTCTCATAGTGGTTGTTGTGCGAGGCTTGAACATGACCGTGGGGTGGTGCTTTCGTGGTGGCTTGAACGTGGCCATAGTGAGGTTCATGGTGGAGGTTGGAGTTGCATGTTGAGTGGTTATGGTTGGTGGCGGCAAACATGTATGCGAGACATCGTGATCTAAATTGTGCGGGGGTTGAAGGTGCAGTTTTGACGGTAATGAAAGAGGGGTATAGGTTCTCGTCTATGGCGTTCATGGTGGTGCAAGTGGTGGCGAAGGAGTCGTGGCTTGGAGGTGGCGGCCGAAGGAAGAAATCATGGTGGTAGTGAGGGTTGCTCGTGGCAAAGGGTGTGTCTTGCACGGCGGTGCAGGCTAGTATAGCGGAGGTGCTGGAAAGTGAGACTTAAAGTGTGAAATGGTTGCCCTTGTCGACGAAAGAGGTTGGGGTGCAAGTTCCACTCATGGAGGTACGAGGACGGTGCGATGGTCGGTGTAAGCGATGGAGTGACGCTTGCCAAGGTGGTTCAGGTTGGAGGGTGATTCAAGTGGGGTCGTTGGTTGTTTTGAAACCACGAGGATGGTTGAGGTTGATACGCCAATGGTGGAGCATGGCGTGGTGGCAAGGTTTTGGCATTCATGGCAGTTTTGCGGTGGCTTCGTGACATGGGGTTTATTGAAGGCGCATGGGAGGCATTTTCAAGGCAGATTTGGGGTATTTGGAGCGAGTGAGATGGTGAAGTGTGATGACAATTGTGGTAAAGGCCAAGTCGTGCATTGAAGAGGGTTGTTAGTGTACGATGAGGGAGAGTATGGTGGCCGAAGGTTCATAGTGAAGGAGGGGTATTGTTTCTCGTTGGAGGATGCTTGATGGTCGATAGAGGCAAGGATGACAGCGCCTTTGCATGGCATAGTAGTGGGGCATGAAAATCACGGGGAGCGTGCATGAGGTTACGTGAAGAGAGGAGCTATAATGGAGGTTTATGATGACTTAAGAATGCAAGGATGGTGTTGGTTTGTATGAGGGTTTCCAAGGTTGCATTTTTCGTGAGGGAGATTTTGTTTGTGTATTCAGGAAGTGGGGTTGATGGCGTAGAAGGTTGATGAGGGTGAGGAAAGAGATAGTGGAGGAGTTTGGTGCGTAGCAGCGGGGACTGTGGTGTTCATGCTGTTTTGGAGATTTGGCGTGGGTGTTTTTTTTCGTTGTCGGTTGTTGTGTAGAGAGATGCATGGGGGCATGGTAGAGAAGGTCGGAGGTGGGAGCAAGATGCAAGATGCAATGCATGTAGTAAAAAAATTTATACCATGGGTCTACCGTAAAACTTTGAAATGCAAGATAAGAAGTATAAGAGTAAAAATAATTTTGCAAAAGAAAACATACCTGCTTACTCTTTTTCTTTCTCAGTCAGTAATGATTCCTCTCTTTTTCTCTCGTTGCCCTTCTCAGTGTCAATCTCTCCCTTTAACTGCCTTCTGTTTCCCTAAAAGAAAAACTCTTCACCCATATTTCTTTTTTTTTAATTGATATCTCTCTTTGTTTAAAAAAAACTAGTAATTCAGTTTTAGGGAGGTTAAGAGAGGTTACTCTTTGACTCATTCACATTTGTTATTTTTTTTAAATTTTTAAAATTAAGATCAAAATGAATCTAGTCAGTAATGAGACTTAAAACACTTTTCAACGGTAAAAAATCTATTTTTATTATTAATTTATTTTTATTTTAAGTGGAGAACATGGGTTGGTTGTTACGTGAGTGGTTTACGAATATTTATTTATTATCTTTTTTATCTCTTTTTTTTTAACAATACGTGGAGTTAGGGAGTGAAACATGGGAGTTTACTGTCATTGACTCATTCTTTTTATTATTTTTTATTATTGTTATTATATTTTTTTATCTTGAACGTGCAAATCAAGTAAACAGTTTACAAGTAGTTTTTTTCTTGTTTTTTTTTATTTTATTATTTAATTTCTAATATATATTTATTTTTATTTTGTTTTTATTATTTAATCGTTAATTATTTAATATTTATTACTTGTTATTTGTTATTTTCATTTTTTTAATTAATTATTATTATTTTTAATTGTTATCTTTTAATTACCACATTTTTAGTTTTCTCTTAATGCAAAAATTCGATATATATTTTTTTTTAATTACTATTATTACTATTATTTTTAACAATTTTTAATAAACTGACTTCCCTTACTATTTCTTTTTATGAATTTTGTTTTAAAACCTTATTTATTGAATATAATGGAACCAAAGTCTCTCCTTTTTTTTATTTTTATTTTTTTTAAATAATATAAAAAAATTAGATAACACACCCTTTATTTTAATTTTTGTATTGTTTTATAATCTGAAATAATTTACTTGCCCGAACGAAATTGGGTGTTGACAGCTGCCCCTCTTTACTTAAATTTGACTAAATGATCTAAACTTTTAAGAAGTTCAGATTAGTTGGGTAAAAGATAAGTAAGGACAAAAACACTAATTTCGTTCGATTATGACAATAAAAACAATAAAATAAATGTATGGTTAGAGGCCTAGACCTTGTACTAAGACGAGAGGGTCGCGTACCTTAAACTGACCTTGTGCTGAGACGAGAGGGTCGAAGATTTTGGATTGAACTGACCTTGTATTGAGACGAGAGGGCCATGAGGATTAAATTTTTTGAACCGACCTTGAACTGAGACGAGAGGGTCGTTGTTTTTCATTTTGACCTTGTACTAAGACGAGAGGGTCGTTTTTTTTCATTTTGACCTTGTACTAAGACGAGAGGGTCGTAAATTTTGGATTGAACTAACCTTGTGCTGAGAGGAGAGGGTCATTGTTCTTCATTTTGACCTTGTACTGGGATGAGAGGGTCGTAAATTTTGGATTGAACTGACCTTGTGCTGAGACGAGAGGGTCATTGTTCTTCATTTTGACCTTGTACTGAGACGAGAGGGTCGTAAATTTTAAATAGATCTTTGGATAATATCACTAAGATTATACATCCGTGTTGTAAAATGTGGATATATGACGCTGAGTCCTTTCTTTAATAATATTTTCTGTTAATTTCCTTTTTACCTATTCTTTCTAGAGAATGCATTTATGTATGTATGCAACTTTTGGTTGAATATGAATTTTGAAAATTGCGTGTTTCAATGCATGAAATTTGTTTGAATATGAACTTTTGATTTGCTTCTTTTTGAAAAATGCATGTAAGAATGCATGAAAAAATCTTTTGAAAATTTTTTTGATTGAAAATGCCTGTTTGAACGTATGAAATTTCATTTTTTATTATTTTGAATGATGCATTTATGAATGCATGAAATTTCTGATTGAATTTGAACTTTTGATTTGAATGAAAATGCATTTTTGAATGCATAAAATTTAAGCTTTTGTTTTTTTTAGGAGTGCATTTATGAATGCATAACATTTTGGTAAACTTTTCTTTTTTTTTCTTTTGAATGAAAATGCTTGTTTGAGTGCATGAAATTTGATTTTCTTGAATGATCATTTTTGATACTAATGTATGTACAAATTCTTAAACGATTTTACAAATGATAATTTTTCAATGAGCTTTCCAAAGATAGCGTTTCAAAAAGATATATACTGATTTTTCAAAAGAAAAGATACGCACAAAAGATATTTTCAATAATTTTCAAATGTTTCAAAATTTATGTATAAAGGAATATATTTCAATGATTTTACTCATTGTTTATTCAAAAAATATGGACAGAAGAGTTTTCTTTGTTTTTTTTTTTTTAAAAAAAAATATATACGAAAGTAAGTTTTTCTTTTTATCCAACAGGTTTTCAATGTGAAATCAGGTGTTCCTTGTAAAACTGAATTCCTTGGATGCTAATTTTTTGAAAATGACACAAAGTTAAAGTGTATGCCCACAAAGAATAATCACTAGCTTTCTGTTTGGAAACATTGCTTTGATATAGGCTTGAACCCTCAGGCGAAGGGTAAGTGTATGGAGAATTTGAGGTATTTGAAAGATACTGGAGATGCAAATCTTTCGACAAGATTGCCCCAATTTTGGTGCATTGGGCTGGCTATGTGAGCTTTAAACTTTAAAGGTATGAACAACTTGGTTCGAAAGAAAATAAGGATCACTAGTACAAAATACACATTTAACGTCTGCCTTCAATGACGGTTAAAAGCAAAAACGACATTATCCAAAACGCGGTGGCTTTTCTGTAAATAAATGAACAACATAACGTCGGTTACAGAAAAAAACCGCCATTGAATTCCCACTTAAGCTTTAAAATTCAAAAATTTAAAATTTTAAAATGGCGCTGATGCACCACGTCGGTTAATATGC
>Ga0209700_107419_pt1 | contig 15546 bp, 7 predicted proteins | sample SiratroredBW_FD_187528 | JGI IMG/M metagenome (GOLD analysis project Ga0209700, IMG submission 187528) | Root nodule microbial communities of legume samples collected from California, USA - Siratro red BW (SPAdes) (version 2) | ecosystem: Host-associated > Plants > Roots > Nodule | place: USA...
TTTTTTTTTTTTTTTTTTTTTTTATTACAATACAGGAAAGAACCCTATATGCTGAAAATGTCAGGCTGAGTGAGCAGGTAAAATTACATTATTATTTTTTTTATCAACAAATAATTGTATTATGTGAAGCATTCTTGGATGCTTCAATTCATGTACACAAAATTTACCAAGAGGTAAAATTGGGTCTAACACTCCTAACACATCCATCTCTTTACATCACCCCTCAAACTATCTCATTTCTAAGTTTGAGGCCATTAAACATAATCGTTCAAGGCTCATTTTATCTCTTGGATACATAATGTATAGGGCATCACAACATCTTATACAAAATCAGTATATTTGCACAAAATTATGTTGTCTTTCAAAATCACTTCTAAATGACCTTGGATTCAGACTTTAACTACAGTAGTTTCTTGATTTTTTTTGGTCTTGCATTGTCCAACACCTTGTGTGTTTCTTCATCCATCTTAATCGTCCCATAGTTGCATATCCCTTTTTTTATATAGCTTTTCTTCCCCTTCCTAAGAGGGTTGGCTTGTGAATTCTCCCGGACATCTCCAATGTCATTCCTCATTTTACTTTCTATCAGAGTTTTGTATAAGTTTCTCATTTCTGTTTAATTCATTTTGTTAGACATGTTTTGCCATTGAAGGTTGCCTAGTTCTTGATTTTGCCTGATAGTCTTTGTAATAGCACCCAAATCTTCCTCTGATTATGCAGCTCTTGGCCCCTATTTCCATAACCTCCATTTCCTTAACTTCTCTGCAGTTTAGTATGCTAAAAGTTCTGCAATTTGTAGTAATCTCTTGCCAAGGAACTTAATACATATCTAATTTTTATAATTTATAATTCGACATGGATCATTTGGACATCTAATCCTTGCAACGTTGATCATAGGATTATGTTCTATGAACTTCACAAAACTCCTAGCTATGCACAGTGTAATAGTCATAAATAATCATAAGTTACCTACCCTTTTTACCATTTTAACACCTCCTACTTCCTTTGGCACTAGATGTCTTCCTACCCTAGACTATGACTATTACACTGTGCATAACCAACAAATCCTTCCCTTACTGCATTAAGTAGTGTTCTAACCCAGCATCACAGTAACTACCACATCTACACAACCTGAGCACTGGTCTACACTATCACTGAACCCTTTTGATTGTGACCATGCCATCTGATCTATATATTCTCAGTTTATGAATCTTTTATGTTATCTCAAGGATTTTAAACATGTTATAGGATTAATGCACCAACATGAGTAAGTGAACTGTGTTTTTGGATATTTATTAATGATCCACCCCGTGTCTTTTAAATCTGTCGAAGTAAATATATCAATAGTTGCTATTTTGTTTGTAAAGGTAATCTTGTTTCTTTGGTTACATATAATCGTTATTAGTGACATCCACATATATCTCCAAACTATTTTGTTTGCTATTCACTTCCATGAGATAAAGCTGGTGGAAGTGTTGTTTTGCCTTCCCATTTATTGCATTGATACCTTACATGTAAAGAACAAGTAACTTACATATTCATCATCTATCTTAGACATTGCACGTAAGTTATTACTTATCATTTATGCCTTTATTACTTTTGTTATCCTTTGTAGCATTTCTATTCATCACAACTCTCCATGTAAAGTGTTGTGCTGGTGGTGGGGTCTTGGCATTCCAGAATTTCTTAAAAACCTCATCTTCTTCCCCAATTATAGTATCTTGCATTTTTTCATAGGCTAACCTAATAGAATAACATTTTGATTCCTCTCCTTTCCATTGTCATGTGTCGTCACTATCCTTATTCAAAAATTTTCCTGCAGGTTGTTCCATCAATGTTGTTAACTAAGGTACTTTCCATTCAAACCATCCCCTCCTCCACTCGACATTCCATTCCCAAGTATCATTATTCCAACTACCTACCTCTCTAATTGTCGAGCTACACTACTGTTACAACTGTGTTGAATTTATCTTGGAGATGTTGTTGAGCACTAGTTTTAGATTTTGAGGAATGTAAAAAATTCACTCTTTCTTTTAAACACACTTTTCAATGTTAACTATAATTCATGTAGGTTTTGTTAAAGAATAAATGACACTTATTAAATAGGTGTGATTTACATACTTACACTTTCTTTAGCACTTATATGAATTTCATCTACTTAAAAAATTTGTATTGAAAAGAGGATGTTCAGTTAGACTGAAAAAATCTAACACTAACTTTCCATGCAGTATGGTATCCAACAACAGTCAGGAACAAAGGATGTGAGAGAAAATCAACCCTATGAAGAAAGCAGCCCAAGTTCAGAAGTGGAGACTGAATTGTTCATTGGACTACCTAGGTCTGGTTTAACATAAATTAATCCTTGCGTATGCTACTATGAAATAAGGAGAATCCCAACTGTAAACTATAATATCACATACTATGAGATGAATAATATTGTCGCTTGAATTTTATAATTTAATGGTTAGGGTTTAACTTTTTTATCAGCAAAAATATGTATTATTATATCATGAGATAGTAGGTATCTCAACCCTTGTACACAGAATATTCATCATGTATTACAATATCAGTCCCTTACAATCTCAAAGAATTTCCGTACTAAGATAGTTGTTTGCAAAAGAGATTAATACCCATACAATTAATTACGTAACTTGAGCAAGGCATTAATAAGTTCTTGAGCACTCATACCCACCACAATATATAATCATTTAAAAATTCTTTGACACCAACTCACTTAGCAGTATATCTATCACCAAAATTGTTTAGAATCAATGAATAGTGTTAGATCATTTTTTGTCTGGTGTTTGAATTTCTCAGACGAATTATCCTCCCAGCCTAACACCTCTACATAGATACATTGTGCTCCACATCTTAAGTTGCCTTTACTGTTGTCTTCCTTGTTTATAATTGTGAATTCCTTCATCCCCACTTGGGTCAAGAATGGAATGTATTGCCTACTCCCACCTACAAATTTAGAATTTACCTCTTGGTTATGCAGGCTCAGTATGGTTACCTCACAAATATTAAAGACTTCCAACAATTTATAGTTTATGGGTGACTAGATCTGCACCTTTTCTGTGCACCCATTTCATATCAATCATTAAGATAAACTTCATATTTCCCTTGCACATCAAAATTTATCTGCTCCTACTTGGATGACCACACATATTGGTTATACAATCCAACAGAACAAATAAGAATTGGTACCTTCTATAAGCTTAAAGAGCAGAACTATGAATATGAGGTTTCTCTATCACATACTGCAACCCGTTCCATTTTCAAAATCTATTCCTCTATGTTTATGATGACCTATATTAATACATACACTTGGACATAGACACAGACACGATATAAATATAAATAAGAAAATGTAGCTTTACTATAGTTACAATGCAATTAAGTCCATAATTTTAATTGTGCCCTGCTAATACTTTCAATTGTTTTCATTATATAAACTTCTATCTTCTCATCATTTCACTCCCTTCGTCATTTCTATCCTTATATATTCACTACAAGAAAAAAAACTATTTAGAGACTAATATTTAACTACCAAATGAAGTAATTGTTAACTGTGATCAAAATAGTCATCCAATAAAATTTTAGTTGCTAAATAATTATAAAATAGAAGTAATGATTGAATTTAGGAACCAATTAAGTCAAATAATTAATATCTAAAATTAGATACTAAAGTTTTAATGACCTATGTCATTAGATTTATTTTAAATTGGTATATAATTAAGTTAGAGACTAATTTAGAATCTAAATAATATAAGTGACTAAAATCTTGGTAGCTAATGTTAGATACCAATTATTTGACTTAATTGGTCACTAAATTCAATAATTATTTCTATTTTGTAGTTATTTAGTAACAAAAATTTAATTTGGTGACTATTTTGATCATAATTAATAACTCTTTTATTTGGTAGCTAAAAATTTGTCTTTATTTTTCTTGTAGTGATTGCTTTCCAGTTGAGGTTTCTCTAGATTTCATTCATAATTATTACTTATCCATTTACTAGCTTTGTCAATTCTTAAATTCTTAAGTTTTATATTGGCATATACTTTAAGGAATTTGTGCAGTCCACTTCACCTATCATCTCAAAAATTAATTTTGATCCTCTCTTTAGGTTTTAGTTAATCCGTGCCTTCCTCATTTCTGACCTTTATTAGTTATTATGGTATGTAGAAGAAATAGGGGCGTGCAAGAACTATGAAATTACCAAACAGATTATTGGATTGGTTATCTAAACTAAAATACCCTTTTGTTGATAAAAGTGAGAATTTTTTGAACTTTTAAGATGTTGAATAAAATAAGAGTGGCAATAGATACATTCTCCTATATATCACGTAGACAAAAACGAATTTTACGGGCAGATTAAGTTGACCAGAAATTTTGAGTGACATGAATTTGATTTTTACTCTTTCCAAACCAAAATTTATGTGATAGTATCGGATCATCATGCTTTTTTTAAATGACACAATTTAAATTTGTTTACAAGCATAATATATTTATCATACTTATGGCATACGATAACTAATATATCCATATATAAATAAATAATATTAGGAATATTTTAAGCCATATACAAAATATATTTGTGTATAAATGTGTGCAACAAACATACTATTTTATATAGTATAAATAGATAATAGTAACCAAACTCAGACAAAATCTTACTCCTACACTCATATAAGAGCGCATCACATGTTAACTTTTGACTAAAATATATTTGGGTGCTTTAATCCGGATATCAAGCAAAAGGAAATATACACTAAAATCTTTTGACTAGATGAAACATAAAAGAGAAATGCTACTATCTTTCAAACACCTCCAAAATATTCAAACTAACAAGTGACATACTTAACGATATTAGGCATTCATATTTGGTGTCGTGTGCTGATAGGATCTGTTATGCTTGGAGTGATGATATCAGACGTTGACTCTTCTTAATTAGATTTCTCCAAGACCCAAATTTAGACTTCAATATGTCTCTACACAATCCATTCTTGACTCTTGAAAATCTTCATTTTCGTTTAGTCAAGAGAGTATTATTGATTAAGTTCAAACCCTTTACTTTTAGAGCATCTTTTTTTAGATTAATTTCCATTTTATCCCGATTACTTGTCCTTCTTTTATTGTTCCATTTTTATAAGAAATCTCTTTAAATTAGTCAAACTCCTAACAAATTTGGCAATTTGAAAAAAGACGAAGGAAAAGGGAAAAGGTGAACATAATGTATGATTGAATCATAAATACAATTAAAATTAAAGTATATTTTGTAATTATATATATATATATATATATATATATATATATATATAATAAAGTAATATCATCATAAATCTATCTCGTTATAAAATGTTATAGGTTAAATTAAAACGTTTTATAATGGTTGATAGCGTTGTACTTTCTAAGAATAGATAATAAAATTGCATGAGGTATAATAAAAATTCAATCTTAAATCAGACTGGTGGGCAAAGGTTCAAAAGTTGATACAAAATGGGTGAGGCTAGTGGGACCTGCAATTTCATAATCCACAACTATTTCTTAAAATTATTCTTAATCAAATTTCACGAAGATTGATCACCTCTAAAGAATAGTTAATTGTATTTTGTGTTCTTGCGGCTTGCTTTTTACACTTTCCGACCGAATAGCTACATTTATAGTGTTATATAATCAAATTTCACTTCATTAACACTGTGTTTATTTGAGGTGATTTCCTGTTTATGGAGACTGATTTGCGGGATGCAAATGCGTTTTGTTTTAATCATTTGCGAAGAAAAGGAGACGAAGAAATGTGGAAGAGAATGCGCGAGGTTTCTCGGAATAGTGAAGAGATTTTTGAAAAAAAAAAACACGTCAGTATTCTTAAATAACAAATATAACCTTACTTTTACCTTGTTTTGATGATAATTTGGTAACCATGATAGAAGGAAAGACCGTAGTTCAATAGTGGTGTTGTAAAATCTTTAGAAACTTTGGAGCTGCACGATAAGCCTATATATAAAAAAACATGCGATTATGGAATGTGCATAATCGATTACCATAAAAAAAAAAAAAAAAACCTCATAATCGATTATAATACCTTACGTAATCAATTATGTGGATTTTCTATTTTTTTTTTAACGTTTGGTTTATTCATATATTTTGTTTTCCGTTTCAAATTTTCATTGTGAGCATTGCTGTAGAGACATTTCTGCTAATTGCAGGTTCAAATATACCAATTGCAGAGACACTTGAATAGACATCTTAATAAATGAAGTTTTTGACATTAATTTTAATTTATTTATATAAATAAATTTGATACATATAAAATTTTAGGAAAAATGGAATGATAAAGGGGAGAGAAGAATAATAAGAATTATGATTTATTTTATTTAAGAAATTATTAATGTAAGATTTTAAACAAATTAAAAATTAGTATTAAATTTTGAATTTCATTTTGTTAGTCTTATTTTGAATGAGTTATGAATTTTATTTGTTTAGTATTTTTAATTTTTGTAGGAATTTTTTATTTAGTATTTATATTGATTTAAGAATATGATTAATTAAATAATTTTATTACGTTAGGATATTTATTTATTTAGGACTTTTGAAAACTTTATGGTTTTAATTTATTTATGATTTAAATTTATTTACTATTTTATTTAATCAATAAATTAACTTATTTAGTATTTTCATTTAATTAGGATTTTCAAGAAATTAATTACAGTTTTTAATAAGTTAGGAAAATTATTTATTTAGTAATTCTTCTTTTCTAAGAACTCATTTTATTTAGTATTAATATATATTTAGGTTATTTATTCGTAATATAATTATAAAATAATTGATAATAAAATTATAAAATAAAAATAAAAGTAATAATAATAAATTAAAAAATTGTAATAATAATCAAAGTAAATTTATAAAATAATAATATTAACAATAATAGTTTAATTTTTATTTTTTTAAATAATTGTTAAGCTTATAATTTCATCAATTAAAAAAACTAATAATTCATTTATCATACATAACAAATTAATCATATTTTATTTTAATTATTTTTAACTACAAAGATAAATTTGTCATATTATAATTTTATCAATTAAAAAAATTAAAATGTTAATTATACCTATTAAATCACTCACAAACTTTCATAAACTTTATTCTCAAATTCTTTCATTTTCATATCTATCTCTTCATCCCAACATCCTCAGATTCCACACACTTTCTTTTTAAATCTACTCAAATTCATCCTTTCAAATCCATCTACTCAAATAAACAAAACATAAATTTTATTTTTAAATTATTAGGATCCAAATAAATGTTTATCTTTAGTCACCTGAATCAAATGGAAATAATTGAAGATAACCAGAACCCTCTAAAAAGACAGTAATATTATTTTATTTTATTAGAGAGAGAAAGTATAAAAATAAAATCTACCCCACTTCATTGTCAAATATTTTAAAATTTGTATAATACCCACATGAATCCAAAATTTGACAACAGCAAAAGTATTAAGCAAGAGATTGTGTATATGTAGTGCAAGTACTGAAAACATATTTCTTTTAATATACATTATCCTATTGATTCTAATTTATTAGGAACTTTAAAATCTTGAAAAATAATCATTAAATAAGATATAAAACTCCACAATTTTTTATAATTTCTAAAAATATCAGTCAATAAAAAAACATTTGAAAAGGTTTGTAACTGTCATAGTAGTTACCCAATTGTTAAAATGTTTATGGCAAATGAAAGTTATCTCATTTGAAAACTAGGACATGCCACAGACCTCAACTAACATGAACTGGATTCAACATTTGAGTTAACCAAAGTACATTGGCAAATGTACTCCTCCTCTATGAATTGAAGGAGGAGAACAGAATTCTGAGAACAGCATCCTTTGTGGGAAGTGAAGGTATGGCTCCTCTCCTTGTCACTGTGACAGCACCACAAGCATTTGCAAAATCAAGAGCCTCCCTCAATCTTCTCTCATCCTAAAAGTGGCAGAAGGAACACAGCTTCAATTTCTCAACATACCACATGGATCATGAGTTATAACTTGAATTTTAAAAAGGTTGTAGACAATGTTTACATCCAATGAAACATTTTTACACTGAATATTCCCCAACCATAAGCTTGTTAAGCGGATCAATGTTCTTAATTACTGAGGAAAAACTCAAGTTGCATATGGACTATTGATAAGAACAAAAATTGTACATATAAGTGAAGGATAGTCCTAAAATCATAAGGGTCCTTTCTTTTTATACCCCAACAGTATCAGTTTACACATCATTACAGATCCGAAATCTTATCTCCAACAATAGTTCTTTTAGGGTTTGTTATCAAATGTAAAACTAGTTTTGATACGAGAACTAGGTTCTTAACATCAAAAACATTATTTTTATTGGAGATGGTCTTAGGTTTTCATGCATGCCTTATGAATCTCAAGAAATCAGGTTAACTAAAAGAGGGGTGGAAATGTGATCACATGTGATGCAAGTAACTGAATAGGAAGTAGTATTTGTGACCTTATAGATGTGATTGTGTGCAGCCACAATGCTCAATAGTCCTGCTACAAAGGAATCACCTGCTCCAGTTGTATCAACTGCTTCCACCTCAAAACCACCAACCCATCCTTTAAATTCCTGAGCGACAAAGAGGAAAATCTACATGATTAAACACAATCAACCCATTTTGGCTTAGCAAATAGAGAGGGGTTTCGTTTAATGTATTTAGTACAAAATGTGTACCCCACAAATACATTTGTGACTTAGTCCTCAACGACATTTATCAGTAGGAAAACATTGTGGTTGCAAAAATAAATAGAATAGAGAGATCATGCAAGTTCTTGTTTATGGATCAAAACCTTGGTGTAGTATCTACAGCCTCGTTCTCCTTCAGTGACAACCAGAAGTTTGAGATTGTAGTGGTGCAGCTTCTTCATGATCACTTTGTCATCATAAGGATCATCACCTTCGGTCAAGAATCGAATTTCATCCACACTTACCTGTACTTCATAACAGACAGAGTGTAGATTATTAGAGTTTATACTCATTTTCATTGACAAAAAAATAGTATCAATCAAGTATAGAGAGACCAAATAGGTTCTTCAATATCAGTTTTTGAGATCAAATGATGCCCTTTTGGAGGGCAATTTTATCTCAAAATAACATTGAAGGAACATTTTGAAATACTTTTATGTATCTTAAGAAAACTCACACACAAACAAAACATATATGTACCTTAATAATGTCGGCATAGTTCCAGATACTCATGATGCCCTGTCTAGCAGCCTCCTTTGATGGCCATAGTGGCAATGCCAAATTTGGGGAATAGGAAAGGATACAGCCAGACACTTTGGCAACATTCATTGCTGCAAGGTGAGCTGATCTACAAGGCTCCTTAATCAAACTGACTGAACCATAATGAAATATTGTGGCCTGCAAGCAAAATATACTTAAGATCTACGTTTTGCAACATAAATTGCAGCATTTTTTTAAGATCTCATGTTGACTAATATGATTAATGTAGTGTTTGTAAGTAGAGAAGGAACTAGTTTTTAAGCCTCAATACAAATTCTATGATGATATCAAAGTATGTCTTATAGATTGTTTTAAGTCTATCAGGTTAAAAGTGGTGTATATAATTAAGGTACAACTTTGATTTTGAAAAATTGAGTTAAGCCTAAATCAATCCATATTTGAAAACTTTGAAAGTATAATTTCAACCATTATTTATTAAAGATGAAATGAAAAAGGGTGGATTTCTATGCATGGTTTATATTACCTTCTTTATGAGGCTTAAATCAAGCTCTTCAGGACGAAGGAGCATATCAGCGCTTGGATTTTTGTAAAACATGAATTCAGGTTCTCCATTGCTCTTAAGAGCATAAAATGCCAATGCTGTCCTTGCATCATCATCAAAGAGTAGGCCCGAATTGTCAACACCATTTTGTTTCAGAATATCAGATAACATATGGCCAAATTCATCATTTCCCACCTTCCTTGCAAATATTAGAGACACTGTGGTCAGAAAAGTGGACACGGATAGATTAAAAAGAAAGAAAGATTCACATCTAAAGACTTTGCACATTAAATTTTGTTTCAGTAAAGATAAAATTGTGGATCTCAAAAAATGCACAATCCAAAGCAGTAGCACCCGAAATTGATATGAAACAAAAATTTTGAAAGAATACTCTAGTTTATATTCCAAATTGCATTGCTCTTGAATTATCAGGGCGATCAAAAACTATGAAACAAGAAACTGTTATACTTCAGAAGCTAATCGTTATCAAGAAAACATATCCTTATGTATACACATAGATATTCAGAAGTAATTGTAGTAATTATAAAGAAAATACAATGAGTTTCTTTATAAACTAAAATCCACTTATATACCTTGACTTTCTTAAGAAGTTTAAAGAAAATAAATTCTATAAAATTAATGTCATGAGTTTTGATGATTTTAACTTGTCTAAAAAACCTATTTCATTTTACCTTTTCGTTTCTATTTTTTTAAAGTGTTTATTAAAGGTTGTTCAAACATTCATTGTTTCATACAAATGAAGCAAATTCAGCTGAAAGTGCAAACATAAGGTTTAGCATATAGAATTCTTGCAGAATAAAAGCAACAACAAGAATATGGGAACGAAATGAGTGTGAAAATATATATTGAGCACATTGCTAATATAGTATTAGAGAATTTCACCTTGCCAATAAAAGCTGTTGAACCTCCTAATCTAGAAATTCCAACTGCAACATTGGCAGTACCCCCAGAAGGGAATTTCTGATATGCTGCTGCATCTGCAAGGGATACTCGTGACACCGTTGGGACCAAATTGATCATCATCTCCCCAAAGCAAACAACCACAGGCCCTTTATAATTCTGTCTTCTCCGATGTTTGGATGAACCTACAAATAACAAGTACAACTCATTACTTGTGATCAAACTGCACAGAATCGTGTAGAGCATTGGCACTTAATGTTGTTTAACTTCAATCAATTTAGCATCAACTCCCTCCCATGTCATGTTAAAAGAAAAATGAATCCTAAAATAAGTATATATGATTTGAAATTTTTAATATAATGTTAAGTACTTATTCCAGTTAAACCCAAAGAATAATAACGTTGAGTAGTAGAAACTTTGAATGAATGATAAGATTAATTTTGTAAATTATGATTCTCTTCCATCTATTTGTTAGTTTTTTTTTTTTTTAATTTGTGTAAAAAAGAAAAAACTAGAATGGCACTTGTTATGAAACAGATGGGGTGGTAAATTTTCTAGAAGACAAAATTTTCCTTGGTTTGACACCTGATAAGTCATCTAAATTTCAAAATTTTCATACAGAACAATGTTTGAAAAATTGGGGTATTATATGTTGATGGCAAATAGAAAAGCAGGTGGAAATCAATTCACTTAGAAGTTAAAGTGGGCCAGATCATCTAAAGGATTTGTTTGTGGACTAGTCATCAATTCTTAAACATGGTTAATTGAGTGTTAAATATTGTTAAACATCAATTATTTTCATTGGGCCATTGTGTCTGCCTTTGTTACAAGCTGTGACAAGTACTTTGGCCCTCTGGAATTGCATTGAATTTGTGAGTCTCAGGTTAAACCAAATTGTTGAAAACACAGTTTGGTTAGAACAGAAAATGAAAAAAAATTGTTTCTAATCTAACTTCACATCTACTATCAGTGACTGCTCCTTCAAAACTTGTTTTACTTGCCTCATGTAAATCAATAACAATATTTTTTTGAGCGTGATTCTTATTCCACAATTAGAGAATAATTTTTACTTTAAGAGATGAAAGCATCATCAACATCTCTTAACAAACTTTTTATTATATGCATATCGATATGCTTATCTAGCAATCGTGTTTGGTAACCCAATATAGTGTATTGTAATATCATTTCATGATTCGATCAGGAATTCAATGAATTTTGTACATGTCATTTCATGAAGAACTACACCAAACTGAAAAACTTAAACCATTACAATACACCCTCGTTACTTTCATAAACAACTTAATTAATAAAAAAAAAAAATCTTTTGACAATACTAACCATACGACAACCTACTCTTAAAATATTATAGTTATTATAAAAATAAACTTTTATATTTATAAGAAAAATGAAAAAATAAGGATAAAATAATAATTGTCATAGTTGTAAGAATTTATTAAGTATTAAAATATCATGATTTTCAATAAAAGAATTTTTCTAAGATTTAGAAAAATCTAACTAGAGCATTCTTTGAATGTGTTTAGGCCAAAATGTTGAGGGCTTTTACTTCTTGTTTTAAATATGGAACATATTAATTTCGCATATAGTGGAATCCATTGATGGAATCTTATTGATATTCAAGCTAGATATCTTGCAAATCAACGAAAACAAATAAGATGGTAATATGAATGAAATTAGAGAGGAAAAAAAAAAAAAAGTGGGAAAATGAATACCAGAAGAGGAACTTCTAGCAAGCTTGAAGCTTCCCCTGCGGGACCGATCGAGGGTCACCGGGAAGCAACAGCCTGTCATGTTGGGTTTTGCGGAAACCCTTTGGAAAGTTATGAGCAATTCAGCATGGACATGATCCTGGATGTTTCATAGTTACGCATCATTGAGGTTCATCATTTCAAACGTTCAAATTAACGAAGAGTCAAGGAAAAAGGGCAGGCATGCATGCCAGTTGTTTCTATTTTTCACCTTTTATCCGATTTTGTTGGAAATTTCTAAATATTTGTCTCAAAATTTGATTTTTTTTTTTTTATTTGTTTCGTTGATTTTCATTTGCTCGTGGCGTTGCTAATCTAATAATCAAAAGAATAGTTTGATTTAGATTTTAGAACCTATTATTTTCAAAATTCCTTGAGTTAAGGATGGTAGCTATGCCATGCAAACTTTTTTGACTTAAATTTATTTTCTGTTGGTTGACCGTATTTTGTTTGGTGTTATTTTGTAATTGTGATGATCACATGTCTATGAACTTAGAAAGTCGTATTTGATAGATGTAATTTTTAATATATGATTTTACTTTTTTTCATTAGATTTTATTATTGTCTTTTAAATTAGTTTGTGTTAACTATGTGTTGGACATATATCAGTGTATCATTTGTTTTTAATAGTTTAGGGTTTAGGGTCTCAAAATGAATTTATATATTTTGAGTCATCAACACTTTTTAATATTGAATTTTTGTAAGAATGAGATATTGTTTTCAATTTGTAATATTATAAGAGATTAAATCAGATGAAGTAGTAAGGTATACAATATAATGTCTTTCCTTCTATATTTATTAGTAATAATCAAGTGTATTTCCAAGTTATTAAAAAAAAAAATATGAAAGGAAACTTTTATGACTTTTCGAGTTATGACTTTATTCACTTAAAAGTCTATAAAAAGTATTGGAAGAACATATATAACAATGTAATCAACAAATGTATTATATATTCCAACACCTTTATATTAAATCTTTAATGTCAGTCTCTCCTTAATTGAGTACTACTATATCTTTTATCAATCAAGGTGTTGATTATACTATAACAAACGACCTATGATCATCGAAGTCCTATCGCTTTTAATTTTTATATACTTATATAGTTTCTTTGAGAGTTTCTTTTTGACTAAGTTCTTACTTTTAATTAGTTTGTTTGGATCACATTACATTTATGTAACAATTTTATTTAGTTTTTACCGTATATTATAAAGTTGCATATATTGATGGATGTCATTAAAAATTAAAAACTCCTTTGCTATTCAATAAGATTGGTATTATGTTAATTTTTCAATTATTAATAGATATAAAATGTATTTGTTTTTAAATCAAATAATATTAACAATAGTGATAGAAATAACAAGTTGTGATCTAACATCAAAATTTATATTAATTTTTTAAATTTTGTAGTAGATTTTAAAATATTTTAATAAATAAAAATTTGACCAAAATTGCAACAAACATTGATTACACTTAACATATGATCAATATTCTTGTGACTAATATTTAAAAACATTCAAAAAAATAAATAATTAAAAAAATGAGTCTAAATTAAATATTAATTAAATTGTGAAGAAATAGGAAAAGAATAAGGAGAATTGAATTGTGTTTTAAAAATTTTGACAATATTCTGTAAATATCGTATTAAAGAATAGGACATTCATAACAATATATATATATATATATATATATATATATATATATATATATATATATATATATATATATATATATATATATATAATAATTAATTTTACAATAAATTATAATAATATTGAAAAATATATAAATTGATAAAGATTCATAACACTTAACACAAGGATATATAAAAAATATAAAGTAGAAAAGATGTGAGAATTTGTTTACAAAAGCACCGATACCATCTAAATGTCTTTGTTATTAATAATATACATCTTCACTATATATTTGCAACATTAATTTTCTCTTAAGATAATTTTTTTAAGCCTTTTATTTCCTTTTTATCAAATACAGAGTTTTGCATTTTCTTACCAACTTTCTATAAACTTATCTGTTTCATTTTCCCTTCTCAATTCCATGAGTCTTTTTTCCATTTCCTTCTCCCTTTTCCTTTTTCACCTTCTTCCCTAACCAAACAATTCCTTCTTCCTTTTCCTTTTTTACCTTCTTCCCTAACCAAACAAAGCCTTAGAGATGGAAACGGATCATAACTGTGAGAAATAACATAATAAAAAATAATATTTTTTAGCAAAAGTATTCTTATAAAAACATATAAATAAATAAATTTAATATGCTTCGACATTTCAAATTTTACATTTCCAAATACTTATATAATTTTTACAAAAATAAAATTGTATATCCTCTTATAATATACAATTATATTGTGATTATTATATATCTATTTTTATTTAATAATATCTCATGAGATATGATTAATTATATTAAATACGTATTAATTATATTAGCGGATCTTGAACAAGTCTGTAGGAAAAAGTTTAAAGAAACATTGTTGTATATATTTTAATCTTCTGAGAAATAAAGATGTGGAGTATTTTGTCATGGTATCATAGTCATATCCATATACACCCAACATATTGAATCATGACTGAAGAACCCAATAATGGCAACTGTCAACGGAAACCTATCTCACCTTACGACATAACCACTTTTGACAATCCTGATCTCTTGATTACGTATGTACAATTGAAGGACGAAAATTATGATGAATGGGCTCATTCAGTAAGAACAACTTTGAGAACGAGGAAGAAATTTGGCTTTATTGATGGGTCAATCAAGAAGCCGATGGATGACTCAACGGATCTTGAAGATTAGTGGACCATTAATTCTTTATTGGTGTCCTAGATTCGAAACACTATTGAATCATCTCTCCAATCAACGAATCTCACATGTTGAGATTGCACAGGACTTGTGGAATGATATTTGTGACCAATTTTTATTGGTCAATAAACCAATTGTTGGAAACTGTTTTGGCTGAAATACAAGAGGGGGGTGAATTGGATTTCAAAACTTTTTGAAACAATTTGATATTTTTCAGTAAAATGCAATTCTGTTTCACAGACTGGATCTTTATTT
>Ga0209700_107421_pt1 | contig 15543 bp, 14 predicted proteins | sample SiratroredBW_FD_187528 | JGI IMG/M metagenome (GOLD analysis project Ga0209700, IMG submission 187528) | Root nodule microbial communities of legume samples collected from California, USA - Siratro red BW (SPAdes) (version 2) | ecosystem: Host-associated > Plants > Roots > Nodule | place: USA...
TTTTTTAATTGTTATCTTTTAATTACCACATTTTTTAGTTTTCTTTTAATGGAAAAATTTAATATATTTTTAATTACTATTATTTTTAACAAATTTTTAATAAACTGACTTCCCTTACTATTTCTTTTTATGAATTTTATTTTAAAACCTTATTTATTGAATATAATGGAACCAAAGTCTTTTTTTTTTTTAAATGACAATAATATAATAAAACTAGATAACACACCCTTTTATTTTAATTTTTGTATTGTTTTATAATCTGAAATAATTTTCTTGCCTGGACGAAATTGGGTGTTGACATGATTATATATGAATGTTTAGTTTAAATGTGAAAATAAAATTAATTTTTATAGTTAATTGATTTGTGAAATTTTTACGTGATGTATGTTTTATGAAAATGGTTGTTGAGAGTAATGAAAATTGTATGAATTTAGGGTTACAAATTTGGGATGATATGTGAACCTTTGTTTGATTTGTGTATTAAGTATTTATACCTTTGTTTTAACAAAGATTCCCGTAATTCACTAATGTATAAGTCACATAGACTAAGATATTTGGTAGTGAAAAGCTGAGATGGAGAAGTTGACATGTGTAGTTATGCGGACTTAGGTTGTAATGAACTTACCGTGATCCATTATTCTTAAGTTTGTTTGTAAATCTAAGTACTAGTTTGGATCAAATGTTAGTTTCTAATAGGATATACTTAATACGAGTCTTCTAATATTCCATTTATTGAACATACTTTGATGTGTAGATCCATGTGTGATTTATATGATTACTGTATGTTTTTGTGTGATTGAAATTGGATTATTTATGGATTATTAATAAAATTGTTTCCTTTTATATGCATTTTCTTATGATAGAAATTTATTTCAATAACTTACTCTTGTATGTGTTGTTTATTCGTGTGGTGACATGTTATAATTGTACTATGTACATGAGCATATGTGTATACAAGTACATGAACTACACTTGGAAGACAATAAAGACCATATTTTAAACTTCGTTTTCGTGAACACACACACATATATATTGCTTGTATAAGTTCTCTATTAGACTATATTATACGTTGTAGGAGGGAATGTTATGTTAAGGTGGTAGAGTAGGTTGAGGTAAGTGAGTGTGTGAGACCGACTTCAAGCGTTGAGGTTTTTTCCTTTGAACTCAGACTAAAAGGGAGCGTACCTACAAGGACACTCCGACGCTCAAGTCAGATTGGGTACAAACAAGTAGTTGTGGGACAGTAGTTATACATATGTTGGGTACCCTTCTATTTATAGGGGTGATATTGGGTTTGGCCATTGTCCTTTAGAGCCCATGATTACTAACTTCATTAGTGTGGTGGTTTTCACTAATTACTTTGATTAGCACCTATTTTAAGTTTTGTGATGTCATCCCTAAGCTGTCATGAGAAATTGGATTTGGGCTAACTTTGTGTGGCAGGTCTAGTTGGGCCGACTTCGAGTATTAGGTCCAATTGGGCCGACTTTGAGTGGCAGGTCCAGTTGGGCCGACTTTGAGTGGCAGGTCTAGTTGGGCCAACTTCAAATAGTAGGTTCAGGACTGACTTCAAGTAGCAGGTCTAGTATACAGGCCTCACAAAGCTTGAACGACACAAACACTTTGTTAGGAGTTGTGAAAAGCCTCTTGAAATACCCTAGAAGGAGAAGTCAAAGCAGGGTCTCTGGTTTGTGTGCATTGAATGATTTGACATAACGGTCACGTCACTTGAAATGAAAGGTTATTCAATATGGGCTGTTAGATGGCGGTTGAACCAACATTATGGATGAAGCATCTCAACGCTTGGTTTTCAGCTTTTTGACACCTATGAATAGGTTCGTTTTCAGCGATGGGCCACCACTTTTCACCCTTCCACTCAGCGAAAACCTACTTGCTCTTCTTGTCCTTTCAATTTTGTATTTTCTTGTCCTTGTTCTCTGTCAATATGTCAAGTAGTGTTGGTTCAAAGAAGTTATCAGGGTCATCAAGCGGGGAGTCGAGGTTGAAGATAACCGAGACCATCATGTTGAGCTCAGAGGGAAGTTCTTTTGAAGTCATATCCCCTAGTTCCACTGTCCTAGTAACTGATTCTGGTGTGGGTAAAGGTAGTGGAATGAGGATTGAAGAGGAGGAAAAAAACCTCTAGTTGAGATCGGGATACGAATGGGTGGATCATAAAGTCCGATAGGAGTTCTCGATTTTTCAATCTATGAGGATTTAACTGAATTTGCAAGTTTTGTTAGTATGTTAAAAAGTTCTAGTGATTATGAAATTGTAGATATTGACTTTGGTGAGGTGAATGAGAATGTATGTCATAGTCGAGAAGGATTTGGAAGATGATTTTTTTTATTTTTATACTTTTTTACACTGAATCTCATGTCAAGCTTCCTCCCGACGAGATGACGATGGAGGTTCTTCGGATGCTCAATGTCACGCCCAGTCAACTTCATCCTAATAGTTGGGCGGCATTACAAGCATTTCAGTTGGTATGTAAAATATTGAACTTGACTGCCAATACCCAGACCTTTCTTTATTTTTACTATACTTGGCTTGGGAACAAGGTGATCTAGTTGTCTCTGATCGGTCATCCAAAGATATGTTTCTTAACCCTTTTTTACTGTTTCTTTTAAGCATTTAAAAAAAATCGTTTTTTAAAGTTGGTATAGGAGAGATGGGTAAGAAGTACTTCTTCAATGGTGAGGTTTCCAAATTTCTTTTATTAGACAAATAATCTTACAAAAATAATCTCTTGGCCGAAGTCCATGATATAAGTTGAACAAGTCATGACCATCTCGGTCCTTGAGGGGTTTTCAAAGAAGTTGTCAACCCGAAAACTCCTCAGAGTATATGCGTCTTCTTTTTCTGAATACGAGTTTGATGGTAAGGTTTGTTTGGAACTTGATCGCGTATGATGATTTTTAACTTTGTTGAGTTTTGGTTTTTATTGTAGAGATAATGGCTTCAGCAATCCAGCAAGGCAAGAACTTCTTTAACCAACTGAGGCAAAGCAACTTGGAATCGAACGAGGAGACTCGAGTTGAAGCTCTTGCTACTACTCGACCAAGTTCGGTGTTGGAGGCGACTAGTTCTGTCTAGCTATGGCTAACTTTGGCTCGGTTGATTACCGTTGTCCATCTCCTTGATGTTGAGAAGAAAGGGAAGAAGAAGGAGAAAAGATTTCAGTGCCACTCCCATGCCAAGTTGTGGTCTAAATCACCAAAAAGGAGTTGCCGAGAAGGTGGGGAGACTTCTACTCCTTTGGTGGAGGGGCTGAGATGAGGGTCTTAGAGAAGATGAACTTATGCCTTAACAATGTTGAGAGGGCAGTTGAGGCTCACTCTTGCTGTGATGTGGTGAAGCAAACTTAAAAAGCCAAATTAATTGAGCTACCACTGATAATAAAAAACTGAGGAGGCTGAGGTCTTTGAAGTCAAGTCTCATTGATATGGTGGTCTCACACAACACTGAGCAACTCTCCAATGAAGAGATTAAGAAGGAGTTGAGGCGCCTGAGAAGATACATCTTAGAGTAGCATGAGCTTGGCTTTCAGAAGAAAATTTTATCTAACTTAGAAAATATGTGTTTCTCATACTGAGTTCTTATTCAAAGATTCATGCAATTTAACTAGTCCGATGTGAAGGGCACTGATTAGAGATTCAAGAACTTGCCTTGGATCGAGGTCCTAATGGAGAATTTTACAAAGATGATATTTCCCATTCAAAAGTCTTGGTTGGAGGTCCATGAGAACAAACTCCTTGCCATGTTAAAGTACTCGACTAACCGAGCTCTTGGTGGGAGGTTCATGAGAATAAGCTTCGTGCCCAAGTTAAAGTAGTCAGCGAGTCGAGCTCTTGGTGGGAGTTTCATGATAATGGACTCTTTGCCCAAGCTAAAGTACTTGACAGGCGGAGCTCTTGGTGGGAGCTTTATGACAATGAACTCCTTGTCAAAGCTAATAATACTCGGTGGGCCAAGCTCTTGGTAGGAGATCTATGAGAATGAATTTCGTTCCCAAATTAAAGTGCTCGGCAGATCAAGCTTTTGGTGGGAGGTTCATGATAATTCACTCTGTACCCAAGTTAAAGTATTTGGTGGACTAAGCTCTTGGCGGGAGGTTCATGAGAATGAACTTCGTGCCCAAGCTGGAGTACTCGACAGACCGAGCTTTGGGTGAGATGCGCGGGAATAGATTGAAGTCGAGATGAAAATAAAACTTTTATTCATATATGCGTTGAGCACATCAATTGGAATAAAACTTTAGATGAGATGAGTTCCAAGTTCTTCGGACGACTTCCCCTTTCAACATTCCAAACATTCCAAACGATAAACTCCATTGCTTAGATTCCCCTTTACTCTAAAAGGTCCTTCCTAATTTGGTGCTAGCTTGCCTTTATAAGGGTTCTTCCTGGCTTTCCCTGTCATTCGCTAAACAAGGTCACGTTCACGAAATAATCTTGGGCTTACTTGAGAGTTGTATCTTCTGGCTACTCGTTGCTTACACACCTCCTATTGTAAGCGTGCTTTGTCGCATAATTCTTCTAGGAGGTCAAGGTTGACTCTTAGGTTTATATTGTTGATGTCAAGGTTATCCACGCGTGTTTGAAGGGTAGGTTCACCAACCTTCACAAGTAATATAGCATTAGTGCCATAAGTGATATTGTATAGTGACTCCCGAGTGGTAGACTAGGGTGTGCACCTATAAGCCCACAATATCTTTGGTAGTTCTTCAACCCACCTTCCTTTTGCCTTGTCGACCCTTTCCTCAACTCGATAATGATCACCTTGTTTGCTTCTTCTACCCGATCGTTGGTCTGAGGGTGTTCAATAGAACTGGTCAAGTGCTTCACTCCCAAGTTGTTACAAAATTTCTTGAGCTTCTTGTTTGTCAACTGTCTTCCATTGTCAGTCACCAAAGTGTAAGGTAATCCGAATCTGTATATGATTTTCCAGATAAAGTTTCTTACTTGCTGAGAGGTGATTTTGGTAAGTAGTTCAACTTCAATCCAATTGGTAAAATAGTCAACGGTAACAATAAGGAATGTCCTGTGTCCTTATGCTAGAGGAAACAAACCTATTATGTCCATGCCCCACAAAGTGAAGGGCCAAGGAGATACGATACTTTTCAACTCAGAGGAGAGAATATTGATGAGGTGGTATTGTTCTTAGCAATCTTTGCATCTTTTGAAAAAATCAGAACAATCTGTCTTTAAGGTAGGCCAGAAATAACCTGCTTTGAGTACTCAAGCAGCCATAGTTCGGTTTCCTGAATGCACGTCACAAACCCCATGATGAATTTCCTCATGCCCTACTCTGCTTGCTCTAAGGAGAGACAATTCAACAAGGGTAGGGAATATCCCCTCTTGTAGAGATTGGGACCGATTAGGACAAAGCGGACAACTTTCTTTACCGTGTGTTGATAAAACCAAATAGAGCTGTCAAGAGTGGATATTACGTTCTCCTTGATTGAATGCATTCAATTGGTACCCGAGGTGGACGTCGTCATGCACATTTCTCCGTCAACACAAGGTCGGAACAAGACTTGTCAAATTACAGAGTCATGATTTGGCATTTTATCATTGGCGAGCTTGGATAAAGTATTAACATGCATATTTTGTTCTCGAGGCACATGTTCTATATCGATTTCATCAAAACACCTCATTTTTTTGTTTTACCTTGTTGTGGTACTTAACAGCATGGGGTCTTTAACATGGAATTCCTCCTTTATTTGACCCACCATTAATTTGGAGTCAGTCTTCCACAAAAGCTTATTTATGCCAACATTTTCGGCTAGGACATGCCTTGCGATGACGACTTCACATTCGGCCTGCTTATTGGAGGTCTTGAATTTGAGTATCTGGGACTGTTATATTTTCATGTCTTTAGGCCCTTCCAGAACTATTCCAACACCAGTTCGCTTCTTGCTCGAAGATCCGTCCACATACAATACCCCAACTCGTTCTACATTGGAGTTGGTCTGTAACTTGACTATGAAGTCCGCCAAACACTGAGACTTGATGGCCCCCTTGAGCTCAAACTGTAGATCGAACTCAGAAATTTCAATAGCCATTCTTCCTGCCAACTTTGGCTTTCTAAGTATTTTTGCTATGGGACAATTGGTCTTCACCACCACTTAGTGACTTTAAAAGTAAGGCCTCAACTGTCTGGCAGCGTATATCAAAGCTAAGACAACTTTCTCAACCATATGGTACTTGGTCTCTATCCCATTGAGTACCCGGTTCATAAAACAAATTTGTTATTGGCTGTGACGACCTCGTCGACGATAGCGGACGATGATCCAAAAATATGTGGAAAATTGGGTAAAATGAAAAAGATGGAGTCGCCACCATAGTTTATTATAGAAAACTAAGAAAAGTAAGAAATGGTCTACAAACCAAAGATGAGTTCAGGATTGGTTACGTGTGAGAAAGGTATTAACACGTCACAACGTCTGTCCTAGGACAATACCTTCAATAGAATGAGCAAAATTAAATGTGGTTTATTAAATGTTTATTTTTTCCCCAAAAATAGAAATAAAATACAAATAAGAAAAAAAAATTAAATTAAAGGACCCAACAAGAATTGACCTTGCTCCAATGTATCTTCATCCATAATAGATAAAAAATTAGGGCATACGTAGTTCTGCAAGAATATTGAATTGTTTCTGTACTTTTTTTATTTAAATTTTTTATTTTTTATTATTCTTGGAAATTAAATTTTGTTTTGGATATCGTTAGATGCATATGACATTTTGATAATCCAAACGAAATTAAAGCTTTCAAAATTAAATTTATGTAAAATGCAAATGGTCATTTATGAATTTAATCAAAAATTTATTTTTAAAAGAAAACGTCACATCACGTGTACAAATATTTGGAGATTTAATCAAAAATTTGTTCAAAACAAAACAATACTTTTATTATGAAATAAGAATGAATATATAAAAAAAATAAGCTAAAACAAAAATAGTGTAAATAGTAAATGTAGTGAAAAAGTAATTTATTGGACCAATCAAAATCTTCCAAAGCCTTTTGCCTTTTTTTCTTTTATTTTTGTTCATTATTGCAGAATGGGCGAGAGCTCAATTCAATTATGCACAATGCGTCACATCCTTTTTCCTTTTTTTTTCAATAGCCTACTTCACTCAATTGGGTTAAGCCCAAACGCTTCAATCGAGAGAGCATTTCCAAATCCAACATCTTTTTTTTTTCACCTTTCTCTGCCCATTCCTTCCCTTCTTCATCATTTTCTCATGTACAAATTGTAAACGTAAATGGGCCAAGACTTCAGCCCCCTTTAGAAGGTTACCCTAAATTAAAATTAAGGTTTGGAAGGCACAAAATACCCTAAATCGCCTTACCATTCTTTCTCTTCATCTTTACTGTGTCGAAGCTATGGTTTCACGGTGATGATTGGGCAAGTCAAAACGAAACGACATTGTTGCAAAATAAGATGTGGTGCACCGATGATGGGGATAGTGATATTGGCAACATTGCAATGGAGAAAACGACAATGGAGGAGTGGATAGAAGTTGAGATGATGGTGTTTGGAAGAGGAAGACGACAATAGAGATGTCAATGGAGTATCTCCACCTCGTGGTGGCAGAGGTTAAAGAAGAGGTTGAGGGCGGCTGCACGACAATCGAGGCCAATGACGATTACGGGTTTCAGTGGCGTGGAGGAATTAAAATTTCAAATATGTTATGGTTTTCAATGTTGGGTTTTCTCGTTGAGTTTTCTTTGAACTCTGATTGTGGTTTTTTTCTTTTTTTTTTTAGAGTAATATAATGACTAGCAAAGGGAGCACAAAGCTTTCTATGAGAAGAATCCAGTATTGTGCAGGGAGCAACAATACTGGGTTTTAACTCTATTGAATTTGGACACGAGGTCCTCACAACTGCTGGTGGAGATGTTGTGTAGCTTACAATATTGTAATTCATAAGGTAACGAATTCCAAGAATGGTTTGCTCTGTACTATATCTATGTAATTAATATCATTTTGAGAATATTCTAGGATTGATCATTGACTGTTTTTATGTTTATGAATTTTGTTTAGGACAAATCAAATTAGAATTAACATCAAATGAAAACACCAAACACAAAACCGAAAAGTGAAACAGAGAACAAAAGCAACTTCCAATTACAACCAATGCATATACACCTACACATTCACCTAACAATCAAGTTTTACATACCTATTGAAGCTAAATCTTCTTTGTGCTTGTAATTCTCTTGCTTCTATAAATTTCGATCCGCCTTTGGTTCCTTCTTTATTGTTTCTCAATTTTCTTTGTGCATTTATCTTCTTTGTTGCCACCTTCCTGAAACCTTTCTCTATGCTTTTGCAATGCGTTTTCCCTTTTTCTCTGAAGTGAGTATGCGTAATTGTGTAAGAATTGTGTCTATGTAACCCGTTTTTCTTATTCAATTCTCCTTTTATTCATTCAATTTTGACTATTTCTTTCTCAAAACAGAACTGGTGCCAAACTGTCCTTGACCAATTAATTACCAATTAAACAACGCCTTTTAGTTTTACTTCATTGAATCTTTTCCAACTAACTCTAAACTGTAATAAAAAACCATGTGCTCTGAATTGGAAGGAAAAAAAATAACAAAATTGGAGCATGATAATAATTAAAAAAACTATTAGGCTAGGCCCGAAACCAAAACACTTCAAAAAGAAAAATAAAAGATTAGGCTTGACCCAAAAATGAAACAAATACAAAACAATAGGTGTAAAATAGTAAAAAAAAGCATATGGGCCTAGCCCATAAAACTTGAGAAAAAAATGGTGGTTAGTAAAATGATCCAGCAGACAAAAATAAATTTGGACCAAAAACCAAATATTGAAAAAAAAATGAACATGTAGCAAACATAAAAATAAAAGTGCAAAAAGAGTCAAAAATATTTTAATTTTTTTCTTATTTCATCTAGACGAAATTGGGTATTGACACTGGTCATCATCAGTTTGGACCAGGGCTACTCCTACAACGTATCGAGATGTAAAAGAAATTTCTTGTCTGTCACATGTTTCGTAAGTATAGGGGGCTTGCTAAAAACATTTTCAAACTTAGAAAAGCATATTCACAGTTGTGATCCCATTCAAAGCTCGTAGATTTTTTTTTATGAGCCTTATAATAGGCCTTGTTTTTTCCACTAGCTTGGGAGAAATCTAGAAAGAGAAGTCAGTTTGCCCATCAATCGTTGAACCTCCTGTACATAACTCAAGCTCCTCATCTCTATGATAGCCTTACACTTGTTAGAGTTAACCTCTTTTCCCCTTGCAGTCAGTATAAATTCCAAGAACTGTCCACTGTCAATACCAAAGACGCATTTCTCCGGGTTGAATCGCCTTTTATACTTCTTAAGCTATAAGAAGACCTTAGTCAAGTCGGATAGGTTTTTCTCTAAGTTGTGGGTCTTGACTACCATATCATCCACGAGCACCTCTACATTTATTCTAATTTGATCTCAAAAAATTATGTTTATAAGCCTATGATATGTGGTCCCAACATTCTTCAACTCGAAGGGCATGACCTGATAGAAATAGTTAGCTGGGTCAATTATAAATGCAGTCTTCTCGCTATTTGAAGGGTATATCAGGATTTGATTGTATTCTAAGTAGACATCTAATAAATTGAGTATACACTGGTTAGAAGCTCCATCAACTAGTCGGTCTATGTTGGAAAGTGGGTAGGCATCTTTTGGCAAAACATTGTCTAAATCAGTGTAGTCTACACACATTCTCCACTTCCTATTTGATTTCTTTACTAGACTGACATTGGCCAACTAGGTCGTGTAGTGTACTTCTCAGATGAACTCAACCTTCAACAATTTTTATACCTCCACTTCTGTCGCCACTCTTCTTTCTTTCCCCATCTTTCTCTTCCTTTGGGCAACTGGGCGAGTTAATTGAACACAGACAACTTATGACAAGCTACGTGGGGGTTCACTCATGCATAACATCACAATCCATGCAAACACATCTTTATTCACAGTCAAGACCTTCATCAGCTTGTCCTCATCTCCTATCATCTATTCTCCCGACTTCACAAGCTGCTCTTCATTGCCAACCTGACAGAACTTAGTCACTTCTCTCGATTCCAAGCGATCCCCTTCATGAATTATGGGATTGAGGTCAACGATGTAACACTCTCTCTGGCTGTCTTCTGGTCTCCCAAGACCATGATGATCTCGTCTTTCTCCGAAGGGAACTTCATGGCTAAATGCAAGGTGGATACAATGGCTTCGAGCGTGTTCAGCGAAGGTCTTCCAAGTAGAACGTTATACGAGGTGTTGGAATCAACCACTAAGAACCAACTTTGATGGTTTTTTTGTTGTTTCTACCTACTAACCGGGTTCTCAACTCCACATATCCTTTCATGTCCACCCATTCTCCTAATCCTACTATTTGATCAAGGTAAGGCTTACGAATATTTTCTGAGAAACTGAATCGATGAAATGTTTTTCAGTAGAGAATGTTGACTGAGCTAATAGATATCATTTCATCCACCAATCATAACATGCATGCATCTTATCAATATTGAAATAAGACTTAAATATGCAATCCAACAACCATAGGTATACATGTTCAAACACTTAAAATCACACAAATTCATCAATAACAGTCCTACAAAGAGAGTGGACATGTTGAGGTTGTGCTGAAACCTTTTACAGAGTAGGGACTTATCCTTAGACTCTGGATATAACATTCTCTTGCTACCTTGGGGTCATCAACCTTGACAATAAACATGTTTCCCTCTTCTGAAAGGAACTTCATTGCCATGTGAGGCGTTAAGACAATGACCTTTGACTTATTTAGAGTCCTCAAACTGATCAACACATCGTAGGATGTGTTACCTCTATAAGAATGTACTGAACTATCAACGTTTAGTGCGTCTTGTTACCGAAGGTCGTCAACAAATCCACATAACCTTTGGTATGTACCCTTTCTCCTACAAATCCAACGAAAGGATCTGGATACGACTTGATCATCAATGTGTACACATCAAGCTTATGGAAAGTAGACCAATAAAGGACATTGGTTGAACTTCCTTTGTCTATAAGGGCCTTGTGAACTCGCTAGTTGGCAATGGTTGCCATGACGACTACAAGGTTGTCTTGGTCGGGGTCGCGTATACAGAAGCTGACATTCGTGAATGGATGGAAGGAAGTGTCCTTGGCAGTAAAAAGAGCTCACCAAGTTGATACTTCTCAGCTATCTTCTTTGGGCGGATTTGGAACTCCCTTCCCTGTAAAATCTCCAACTATGGTGTAGATGTGTTGACGAACCTCGAAATCAATTTCAAGCTCTTTCTGTTCTTGTTTTGGTTAAGCCTGAAGTTGGTTTTGGGAGGTTGGAGTGTCTATTTGTACTTAGTCACGACCTCGTGCTCTCTACGGGAATCCGCCTTAGCCCTGTCTGTTTCCACCTTTGTCATTTTTGTGTCCTCCTCGGCCTTTTCCACCTTGACTATGTGGAATAAATCAGCAAGGGAATCTAATAAAATGAGTTCTTCATTCATATCACGAACCTTAATACATTCTTTAGTTGAATGACCATAATTCTGGTGATAATAACATATCTTTGTGTGATCAGTAGAGGGAGAAGTCTGCATAGGTTGTGGAAGGTGAACGTGCTCCAAGTTGTAAGCTTCTTGGATGACGATGTCGCGATTGACGTTGAGTGGGGTGTAAGAATCAAAACTATCAAGCCTCTTTCTTTTAGGAGCATAAGTTTTGAGAGGTATCTCTAACCTCTTCACAACTTGAGTGTTCTCCACAATGATGATGTACTTAGTTGCTCGGGCACGAAGTTTATTCATGTTGTTTGGGGGCTCGACAAATAAGGTGTTGAGAAAGAGACTGAGTCTCAAACCCACCGTTAATGAATGCATCAGTATTTGGGTGTAGGTTAGGTATATTAAGACAAACCTTTGCAAACTGAGGCATATATTATTGAGCAACTCACCCTTACCTTGAATGACATGCTGGAGTAAGGTCGATGATGTGGCTATCGGTTTACTATCGACAAATCTAGCTATGAACTTATCGCATAGAGTTCGGAAGGAGTCGATCGAGTTTTGAGGCAATATGTAGTACCGATAGAGGATTGTTCCTTTGAGGGTGGTAGGGAATAACCTACAATGGACTCTCAAGCCGTCAAAGAAGAGACTGGCTTGGATCATGTAAGCTTTTATATGCATGTCTGGGTCCAAGGTCCAATCATAGGAGTCCAGCTTAGGCCATTTTCCCTTGTCAGGAAGTTGTGCTTGCATAACATCAATAGTGAAATAATGGAAATCTTCCATGCAGGTCTCTAACTCAAGGTTGAGGCAGAGTGTCGGGGTCACTTGTAAGGAGAGCTCTTGGTCAACCTCTCGTGATCCTTTCACGACATTTCCTTGATCTGTTGCTAGAGTAGGGATGGGGTTAACCCTGGATTGCCCCTTAGGATTAGTTCATGAAATCTTGTGTGGTCTTTCTGTTGTTGGGTGAGACTCTCCTTATTCTTGTGATGGTGAGGGTCATCGACTTTGTTCTAACATTTGTATCTGACGATGCTGTCGTAAGGCAGTGAACTAACATTGTAGTGTCTTTAGCTCGTTGTGGTGTGTCTCCCTTTGAGTTAGTAGCTTTTGCCGTTGTGCTTGCACCTCACCGCAAAGGCTAGCGATGATATCATGCACGCTGGACTAGAAACTTGCTTCTAGAAGATACTACCATCATCTATGGTTTAGTAACAACCACTATTCTCCAGATTTTCCACCACCTTTACCTTGTTTACTATAATTGAAAATTCTCTAATTGATATTTCGGACTATCACCTCTTTAAGCTCATGTTTCTTTCCAAACTCATATTTTTTGTACCTCCAAGCTTCAGTCATAAAGTGGGTATAAAATCTAGCCAAATGTTTGAATCTGGTAGCATACTCCATACTGAAATATTTCGTTGTTCTAGCTACATGAATTCAATTTCTCTTACATATCTTTCACATTCAGGAAACTATTCCTCTACGAATCTTGTTTTAAAATTTTGCGAAGTAGCATCTTCTCTATCTTCCATCATTGATTATACCCATCCACCAGAATTCAACTTCTTCAGTTAGCTCATAGGTGACGTTTGATAACCTCTTCTCTTTGGACATTGAGTAGCCTCAAAGATTCTTTCCACATCTTTCACCCATTGATCTGCTTCATTTGGGTTTTCTTTCCTATTAAATTTGGGTGGGTTGTGTCTCAAGAACTCCTCCAAGTTAAAGGAATGATGTTGTCAATGGGTGGTTGAGCTGCTAACCTAGTAGCTTCTAGTTGGTGAAGGGAAGTTTGATGTTGTTGTGTCATAGTAGCAATTTGTTTTTGTAAGGTTGCTTCAATCATCTCTATTGCCTTAAGTTGGGCATGTTAGCTGGTTGAGAAGGGGTGGTGGGTCATGTAATCTTCTGAACATATAAAGAACTTACGTTAGAAACTAACTCCAACTTTCAACTATGCTTTTATTATGAAATATCAAACAAACATTCATATATAAAATAAATACAACATGTGCAGAATCATTCAAAACTTATCATTTTAAAGATATTTAAAACATTTACAACTAAGCTAGAAATACATCTTTATTTAGTTATAAGTGTGCACCCTTGTCACTCCATCAAAACTCTTCATTCTTAATACTTTTATCTCATTTATAAAATTCATTTTTAGATCAATACCAATTAAACTTGAAACAAAATTTACATACAAAAGAATTATAACCACATCACCCTTAAGGATGAACTACTTTAATACCATAAAACACAACACTCCAAAATACTAATATCTTTCTCAGACAAATAAGTGAAGGACACTATAGGCAAAGAACAAGATTGCTAACATAAAGGATAAGGAAAAAGAAAAAAAAAAAAGATTTTAAAAAAATAGAGTTGGCGCTTAGTGGTTTGCGCCCAATGCCAAGACACTCAAGAGGAATGCACCCGGTGCCAAGTTTGTTGCGCTTGACATCACGAGACCTGTGAGTAATCCCCTCTTAGACCCCTGAGTGGTGCCCACCAATCTGGTATCGTGCCCGATGCAATTGATATGAACACATAATTAACTTTTTTTATTTATCATCCAAGCTCAGTTTCTTTTGCTATCTTTTCTGCCATCCCAACTTAACCAATATATGTAATATGCATCAAATAACTTAACATTATGATAAAGCAAGAAGATATCAATTTCCAAAAAAATTGTATGTAGCCTAAGTTATTATTATAAACAAACATAAAATTAATGTGGTCAACCCATTAGGCGAAGGCTGATGATACCACTTCATTTACTTTAGAGTTTAATAATGATACTATATATATATATATATATATATATATAATAGAGTACATAATGCATTTACCTATGTGACAAAAAGCTTAAACTAGTTAAGACTATGAACATAGTGCTTCAAAATTACATTGATATATAGTCCACTCAAGAATCTATCTTACAATCATAAACATGTCAATCACACCCAAATAGATTGATTTGCAACCTCAGTGCCTAAGTTTATTTTTAACTCTCGATAATTTGATTTTAGTAAATCTTAAAGATTACATATGGACCTAATATCTTTCAAAAGATTCACTAAGTAGGTTTATTCTAGAGATTTACTCCAATCCATATCTCAATGATCAAGGCCAGTCTAAACATATAATACCAAGTGTCACCAGCGGTCCTGATGAGTATAAACTTGTTCATCAATTTCTCACCAACTGATACCTTAGTTTATATGACTTAGATCATCAGTGAAGCTTGAAAATCTTTGTTAAACATAGCTCTTCATACTTAGTGTATATTTACACCTTAAGTCAATATCATAACTCATACATTGTCCCAAATGTATGACATTCATTTCATTCACATACAATAGATATCATTTCATCCACCATTCATAACATGCGTGTCTTATCAATATTAAAACAATACTTAAATTTACAATCCAACAACCATAGATATACATGTTCAAACACTTAAAATCACACAAATTCATCAATAACAATCTTGCAAAGAGAGTGAAACTTAGGACCACATCCCCTTCACATCAAGTATTCTAACCTAGAGTTCTACTAAAAGTGTAGGATTAGCTCCCCTTACCTAAAACAATTGACAATCAAGATGATTCCAAAATCTAGTAAAAAGATTACTCCAAAAAGCAAGTTATCCAAATAATAACAAAAGTTTAGTATATTCCAAGTCAAGTTGAGAGAGACACTTTTCTGAGTTGTCTCCCCCAAAATTAAAATTAATGAAAAACACATAAAAAAACAAGGAAAAAGAGAATTTTTATAATAAATAGAAATTTACTCCATTTAGAATTTTAGTTAGATAACAACATTCCTTGAATCCTCAAGTACTACGTGGTCCAATCAAATCATTTTACCTCAAGTACCACGTGATTTTTTTTATAGAGAAAGGAAACGAATTTTCTTTTACCTCAAAAGAAATCTATATATATATATATATATATATATATATATATATATATATATATATATATATATATATATATTTTTTT
>Ga0209700_107428_pt1 | contig 15529 bp, 6 predicted proteins | sample SiratroredBW_FD_187528 | JGI IMG/M metagenome (GOLD analysis project Ga0209700, IMG submission 187528) | Root nodule microbial communities of legume samples collected from California, USA - Siratro red BW (SPAdes) (version 2) | ecosystem: Host-associated > Plants > Roots > Nodule | place: USA...
ATAACTACCTTTTTTATCTTTTTTTTTGTCTCATTTTTGGTTATTACAGATAAAGGTCAAAGGAACTTTCGAAAAGAATAAGAAAAACACACTTCATCTGTGAGTATAGTTTTGACCCATTCTTTACCACTGAATATATTTGACAACTATAAAAGATCTCCAAATAATAATAAAATTTACTATAAATTGTCATCATGGACATTCTTTAGCTTTTGTGAAACATTATTAAATACAAATTAAGAAATTTATATTTATGACATAAATTCTAAAACAATATACCTTTTATTTTTTTTTAAATTTAGTTTAATACATTAATAAATTTCTTAAGAGAATTTTTAATTAGGTGCTCAAACTAAATAATTTATAAAATTGTGTTCTTAATCTTCTATATTTTTCTTAACAAATTATTTTTTCTGACGAAAAAAATTCATAGATAAAGTCTGAAATTCGTGGTAAAACTCTTGTAATTTGTAGTTGCTATAAACTAATTTTGGTTTACAAGATTAGGGATTTAACTATTTTTTTCTTTAATGAAGTATTTAAAAATTATCAAACGTCTCTGATTAATTTAAATATAAGGTGTTTTAAACTAGTCAAACTAATTGATAAATTAATAAAAAAGTTAAATGAATAGTAATCAACATAAATATACAATATTCTATTAAAAATATGTAACATTATTTTAATTTTTTATAAGTATATAAGTTTTTAAGCAATATTTTATTATATATACATACTAACATAATATAAATAGCTGTCAGGAAATAATATTGTTAAAAAAGTGAGATGGAGTGTCCACTAATTTTACTATAAAGTGATATAAAACATTTTAAATAATTTTTCAAACAAATAAAAATATTTGCATCGGTTAAGTTTATATTGTCTATTTATAACTTTTTTATTATATAAAAATTTATGTTAGTCTAATCCATATCAAGTTTGTGATATATTTTAAATATAAAGTATACACATATTACATTATTTTCTTATAAAGAAAATGTGTTAAGACGTGGATTTAGTGAAATGTTATATAATGTTCATAGTCTTTTATAAAATAAGGGGAAGTTACGTCTCATTTATTTTTCTCACTTTTGAGACAACATATCCAACACTTATTTGAGTAAAGAACCTTAATCCATTTCTTACTCACAATTGAATTCCTAATCTTTAATCCTGTCTTAATCCCAGCTTTCTGTTCAATCTGAAATCCCTTGCTGAGGTTTATCTTCAGAGCTTGCGCAAGGGTCATTTCACAGAGCAATTCTGATGTCTGTGGAGAAACATTTGCGTGGAGTGAAGGTTACGATTGGAGTCCACAAGTTTGAAATTAGGGTTTAAAAATCTTCCTCATTTAGTTAGTTTTAACTTGAGGTGGAGGTAGAATGAGAATACATGGACCTATGGACCTGCGAAAAGGTAGAGTTGAGATGTTATTAATTCCACCCTTCCAAGTTAGAAGGTAAACCTAATCAAATTGCATGGATATAATTGTTACGAGCATTAAATATTATACCAAAACCTTCCCTTTAGGTCCATAAATCAAATTTTCACTTTAGACAGGTAGAATGTCATTATATAAATATTTATTTTCACTCTTTGTAAAAACGTTTGACATATTTGAATAAAAGTGTGGTTTCTAGAGAATTTATATACTACTTGAATTTTGTTACTTGAATTTTATCTTGGATTCTTAAATCAACTGACAATTTTATTAATACTTATTTTGAAGTTTTTCGAACATCGTGACAATTTCTATTTTTTTATTAATTTCTTTTATTATTTTTTTATTTTATATCTTTTAAGTTCCTAAGTATTAGATCGAGTGGTTCCCATTAAATGATACTCAAGATATAATTAACTTTTTTTATTTAAGAGTGAAAAAACTTAAGTACTTAATTTAGTTCACTTAATCTTTTACAACGTTAATATTATATCTAACAATTTCTTTTTGAAAATCTTGATTCTAATACTAATTGTTTAATGAAAGGTTTATTGTTAAGCTAAAAAACTATAACTAATAATTATGACCCAACTCTTATTACTTAAAAGCTTAACAACCTAAATTTGTTAAGATTGAATTATGACTTGATCCACCTTATCTTTATTACATGATAATTAATGTTACATGTAATATTAAATTAATATTATTCCTTTTTCTTACATAATTTGTTCATAATTTTATTTTATTTATATTTCTCTTCTTTAAAACAATTTCTCGTACTTAATGAATTATCATATTTAGTGACAAGCTTTCAAAAGTTTTTATTAATTTTTTTTTATGATTATTGTTGCTTATCAAAGTTTGGACATTTATTATCACATTGATGTCTAATAGTAAACTATTTGAATAATTCATAAATTATAGAAAAGAATTCTTATCCCAAATCCGTCTAATTCAATTTCATCTCTCTTTATCTCTTTTAAGGTAAATGAAGTATGAAAAAAAATATAAAGATACTTAAGCATCCCGTATATTCCTCTAATTCAAATTTAACAAACAAACAAATCACTACAAACTCACAGAGAATTCTTTTCCAATTATATGCAAGACCTAAGAAGATGAGAGAACTTGAAACTAAAAAAGAAAAGAAAAGATTCCCCAAATGTCAAGTTATCAGTAGATGACGTGATAACTTTCTCTTAATTATCTTGGAAGCACAAAAAGGGAAAGAAAATGAGAAACTTCTAAAACTTCTAGAAAAAAGTAAGAATACTTTTTCAAAGAAATAGTAAACTAAGAAATATAAAAAATAAAACTTTTTATTTTTCTATTTTATTACTCTAAAAATAAATTTAAACATAACTATTATTCTTTAATTCACCTTTAAACCTTCTCTCTTAAAGACTTGAAAAACAAGTTCATAAAATATATAAAACACATTACTATAATACCACACATAAATGATTTCAATTATTCTAATACTCATTCACCTTTATTTTTTTTCTTCTCTCTCTATATATATAATAGGATTTTTTTTTCGAGACAACTTTAAAATCCACCTCTAACATTTATTTTTTAATCTAATAATTAAAAGTAAATTACTTTGAAATTATAAAATTAATAAAGTAAAGGATGAACATGAAAATAAACACTGACTCTTTCAAAGTTGATCCATTCAATTATTTATGAAATATTTGTCCATAATATTGTGAGTAGTTGGGAATGAGAATTAATAGGTCGACTGAGAGAGATGGTGCAATGGAGGACAATAAAGTTGAGAAATGTTGGAGTTGCAAAACCTACCATTATCAAGAAGCTCGTGAGTGATAGAAAACGAGAAAAGATTTCCTTTCCCATGCCTTTGTTCATCTCAGTCATGCACCATCCATGCATGCAGAGATGTCCACACGGTTACGCACGAGTGAGGAATCAAAAAGCTTCCTTTAATTACCAACCAAAACACCAAAGAGAATGAGAGAATCCTAACATTATCCCCTCACAATTTCACACTTCAACTTCTCAAAATATTGAGTCCACACACTTCTCAAAATATTGAACAACATTTAGTTCATATTTTTTTGTACCAAACGGTCATCAATGATATCCCTTGGCATTGAAAAATGAAAAGAAAACAAAAGAGAAAGGAAATAAAAAAATTGGAAGAGAACAGAGATTAGGAAATAATGTTGTGGGAGGAGCAAGCCCCGTGATTCCCGAGGAAAGGGTTTGTTTATATTGATATATAAACAATCTTTTTGTGAGGTTTGGGTCTGCATCAGAGACAGCACAGCATCACATTACATTTCACAGTCTCACACACGAATCAATCAAATATTGTAAACCCTCCTTCTGTTTCTCACTGCTGTCTATTCATGCACTTCTTAATTACTCTCATTCATATATGTGCCTTCTAATTAATTCATATTCACAATATTAGTATTGTATTGTGGTGGTGCCCACTTCAATGTGTTTGCTTTCATTCCAAATTCTCATGAATAATGACTCATATATAGCTACTTAATTATCACCCATAAATAGTTTAGTTGTTCAGATATGTTAAACTATACTCAAATCATTTGTGTAGAAATGATTGTATTGTAATTCGATCATCACATTGTATATGAATCAATACATGCAAGGTTTTCAGTTTAACAAAATGACTTTAAGATTCTAGTTCTAAACATATAGTTGCATTTAATATTTTAATAAATTTCATCTGATTTAACTAGAATAACTTCATATATATGTGATCTGAAAAAAAAAAAAAAAAAAAAGTCTATGTTCGAGCTTATTTAATGATTTATTAGCTTGGAAATGGTTTAGTATTGGCTGTTACAATCTGTTTGGTGCACATAAGCGAGAATGGACATTATCCAGTTATAGATACTACTTTCTAGTTTAATAAAGTGAATTTTATTTAAGTTATATATATGTATACGCATATTTTATTATTTTTATATTCCCACAATTAGTTCTTGAGTCTAATCTAACTCACCTAATTATCCTACACATTTTTTAAGCACCTTGATATCATCCTAATATATATGATATTACTCAAAAAGATCTGAATCATTGTTTATTTTGACGAATATAGAAGGTTTTTTTTTTTTTTTTCAAATCCTGGTTTGAATAATCCTTTATTAAATACTAATAATAAGTAATAATATTAATCTATCTAATCCATCTAACATTCGTACAAACCTAAAAATTAGACTAATGCATTTAGGTAGGGAGAACTTACATCCATCCAAATAAATTGATAATGTTCTACTTCAAATAAATAATCCTTGAGAGACCTACAACGTGAACAATATCAGGTAAACATTTTGTAATATACAATGTCATAGATTATGTCAGAAATAACTACTGATTTAAGTGTTGAATATACCTTTGCAAATACTTCATCCATCTCCACTATAACACTGTACCAAGAGAAAGATACCGTTCATACAACTTTAAATCTTGGTTATTGAGAGCCACACTTCAATCAAATTGTCTTCAGAGTCAACTTTGGGTACCTTGACACAACACAAACAAGCATGCCACAACACTAATAAGATTTTAAAATGTTATATAGGTATTAATTTAAAATGTACTTATACATACATACATATATATATATATATATATATATATATATATATATATATATATATATATGTATATATATATATATTATGAATGATATTTTAACACCTTGGAAGTTCATATAAGTTAGACCAAAAATGATAAGATCATGTGGCCTCGGAATTTTGGGAGTGGAACACTGAGACCTACTTGAGATTATTTGTTCTTTATTTATTTAGTATAAGTTATATAGTATTCTTATGATGAGAAGACTCAGACTCGTGTTTCAAATTTCTCGGAAAACATATTTTACTTTTGGCTACTGTATGCTACGTACGGCTCTACTAACATAATACTCAACAATTGCTGTGACTGGCTATAATTTATTCATACGATCGAACTACTTTAGTGTCACGTAAAAAGAAAAAGAAAAATTGTTATCCAAGTTGGAACCATAAAAATTGACGTCAAATGAAATAATCCACTATATTCCTTCCATTCCTTGATGTCCATGCATTTATTAAATACTCCAACATGCTATGAGAACCAAATTATTCGTTTACTCATCTCAAAGAGACACACACAGAGAAAGATAGAGAGAGAGAGAGAGAGAGAGAGAGAGAGAAACTATTCTAATTCTTTGTGAAGATCAATATACGATCTAGACTGTTTCGGTATCTGGGTATGTCATAGGTATGGTTTGTTATCGATTTATGTAGCCATTTGGTGTTGCTATGATCAAGAATTTCCTGTTTTTCATTGGCCAAGAATAGAGGAGAATGAACAATAGGAGGAGTTGCAAAAAAGTATAGAATTCCGACCAATAATTAACATATTCCGACGTAGAGGCAAGTGTTTCTTCTGTCTTGCTTCAAATTGTGATCTTAAAATCCAGTTTCCAAGGGAGTGTGCGGATGGTAATGAAGATGGAAGAAGAGAGACACGTCTCTGAATGTTCTAAGACAAGCCCTTCTAACGAAGAAGTTTGTGAAGAAAGTGATGAGGAGAATGAAGGTGAGAGTAAGCAGAACAACAATGGAGGAAGCTCAAGCAACAGCACTGTGGAAGAGAACGAGAAGAAGGCAACAGTGAGGCCTTATGTTAGATCCAAGTTGCCTAGGCTACGTTGGACACCTGATCTTCATCTTCGCTTTGTTCATGCTGTTCAAAGACTTGGAGGACAAGAGAGTGAGTTCCACACACATAACTTGTTTATGACTTAATTTACAGATTTCACTTTATCATTAACCCTTGCCAGGTTAATTAGTTCAACAATTAATTTGAATTGTGTTAATGATGTTTTCTTTTGAGTATATATATTTGCTTTCTTGGGTGTAGGAGCAACCCCAAAGTTGGTTCTTCAGTTGATGAATATCAAAGGTTTAAGTATTGCTCATGTCAAGAGTCATTTACAGGTAAATTCATAAGTTTTTCTTTAAATAGCTTTTCTGGTTTTTAATTCTTTTGCCAATTTGGTTAAATCCTTTTCCTTTGCCAATCTTTTTCCTTTGCCAGATGTACAGGAGCAAGAAGGTGGAAGCAAATCAAGGTACAATAAGGTTTCTTCTTTTGGTATAATGCTAAACCTTCAGTAAGTGATTAGGGTTTGTAATGCATAGAATCCCTAATGCATATATTTGGATTATGTATGACAGTATTGGGTGATCCTAGGCTCCTTGTAGAAACTGGAGACAGAAACGTTTACAATCTTAGCCAAATTCCCATGCTTCAAGGCTACAATCCAAGCCAAACTTCAACATTCAGGCACATACACTGCCACCAACACTCCAAATTCCTCAAACATGCATTTAGAATTTCACAACTGAATACCATTCTTTCTTCTTTTTACAGATATGGATATGGTGATGCTTCTCTTGCTATCTATGAAAACATGGTGAAAAGGCCTTGCCCGAATAGGAGTTCAGCAGATGAATCTGGAGCTGAATTTTGTGGCTCCAGATTAACTGAGAGGACTCATGGAACCAATAGTAACATCAATTGGAGCCATAATATGTTCCAAGTTGATTGTTCCAGTTTCAATGAACCATCAACAAAACATAAGTTGTTCTCCTTTGGTGGCAGTGAATCCTTATGCACACAAATCAAAATGAGCCAAGATGATCTACATCAATCAACACAAATGCAGCCAAGTGCACAAGAGCTCATGCCAAACACTAAGATGACTACAAATCAGGTGGAACTAAACAGCTTAAAAAGGAAGGCTTCAGATACTGACATTGATTTGAATCTGTCACTTAAATTAAGCTCAAGGGTCAGTGCTGATGACCAGGGAAGCATGGTGGACCATGAAATTGATAGCAATCTATCACTGTCTTTGTGTTCTCAATCCTCCTCCTCTTATCTTAGCAGTAGGTTGAGAAAATCACAAGATCATTCTAAGGAGCAAGGGGAAAGAGCCAGAACATTGGATCTCACTATATGAATGAGACAAAAACACTAAGTGGGATACTGAGGTACCTGTCAGAAATTATGCATATTGTAACCAATTATTACATTTATCTGACACAAATATATATTTTCCTCTTGTCTCTTTCCCCACATATGAACAGTGAATAACAGTTTGTCTAATAAATAGTGGTACTATAGCAAGGTGCTAAGAATCATCATCTCAACACCAGTGTTGGTTCAACACTTGTGTTGTCATAGAAATGCTAAAAGATGGAGAAAGTTCAGTACAACTAAATCATTCAGAGAAAAACAAAGCTGCTTCTGTGCACCTCATAGATCAATAATGGGTTGGAGATGTGTATATTTTTTTCTTAAAAATAACAAACAATCTCTTTCTGTGTGACTGTCATACTGTGAAGATTGTTTATTAATTAAACAAGCTTTGGTGTTGACTTAATAGCTTAACTTTTAAGATTGATCGGTCCATTAAGATGAAATTAGAACCGTCAGACGTTAAATTTATGTAGTTGGATCTGCATGTTCCATTCTAAAATTTATATAGATTATGAGATTCTCTTTTGAGTAATCAAATTTAGAGAAAAGATAATGATGATCCAGAAACCAAGTTTTTCTACTGTTTTTTAGTAGTCTAATTATTTTATTTGAGTGTATCAAATAGAATAATATAAATTATTGGAAAGAAAATAAACTGTTGTTTGAGTGATACAGGAGTGAAGAAAACAGAGAGGAAGGTCTATAATTGAAAATTGATGGATAAAGGAGGGACAATAATTATTTTAATAAACTTTAATAATGTTTTTACTGATCTCAACACGGATAACCAAGAATTAATTAATATATACTTGTAGCCTGTTCTGTATAAGCATTATTTTAACGAATCAATTGTAGGAGTTTATATATATATACTCTCAAAATGTAGGTACACTTTAGGGTTATTAAGAGTTTTTATTATTTATTATAAAAAACGAATAATTAATTCTTACCAGTACTATACATAATTTGTTTTCTATACAAAAAATAAATTATCGATATTCTAATGATATTCCCATTTTATTCTATAAAATTAATTTATTAATTTAGAGCATGTGGATGAATAATTCTTCAAGATTAAGATTTTCAAAGGTAGATTCAGATTTTAAAAGACTAGTTTGATGCAACAAAAAGCTTTATAAAATGTAAAACACTATACATAAAAAATATTATGACTTATATTTTTTTTAAAAGGTTTTATGATTAAGATTTTGTAGTTTAGTGCATTTACATGCTAAAATTTAAAAGATTTGAAAAATCTCTATACATTTATAAGTTTTGAAAGAGTTTCGTGGATTTTTGGAAAATATTTAAAATTACAAAAGTCAATGAAAAAATATAAAATTTGAATAAAGAAAAGTAAAACCATTATTGTGTTTTAATCTTTAAACAGATAATTGATTTCTAACCTTTTCTTTCACTAACCATCTATATATATTAATATTTTTTTCATTACTTAGGTTTTATCTAGTGCTTTCCATTATTAAGTAATATTGAAAGGAAGATTTATCCATTATTTCGATGGGAAGTTCATCAATCTATACATTTTTTATTTTAATTAATTTTTGTATATTATGAATTTTAGTATTTATCATATACTATATCTGAAAATAAAGATATACAGTGCCCAACCCATATACAAAAATCAAATATAATTATATGGTTATTGTACAATGCATAAGGTTAAAAGACCAATAAAGGAAAGAGAAAGAAAACTTCCTCATATTTGCACTTAGCCAGAACCATGATTTGGAAATAACAAAATCAACTACTAAATTGGTATTTGGTATCTCCCTTACAAAGATCACATTGTTTCTGTCTTATCATATTGATCAAATACTTGCAAACTAGACAATCCACTAGGCTTTTTCTAGGTTTTTTTTTTTCCTAGTTATAGTATGACAATGTTACATAAAATGAGATTTGTTGTTGTTATTCTAGTGTATATAGTTCCTTAAAAACCCAACTAATTGTAGCAGTAAAACCCTATTTTTCTCCACCAACTTCATGTGGACCGAAATCATAAACCTTTTTTTAGGTTCTTGTACCATGTAAAGTCTTTTATCATTATTTTGTTCTCTTCTTAAGTTCACGTGTCTATATTTTGCACACAACAACTTGCCCTTAGAGAGAGACTACTCTTTTTTAACATTATTCACCTCTGCTTTCATAGTAATACCATATTAGAGTGAGGCAAATCTTTTATTATGAGACCTCGTACTTCCTTTATAGGCATATTTTGTTCCAACATACCCATGCTTTCATTTCGTTAATTAATTTAATGATTAAGACAATTATGTAATATAAGAAAAAAAATGTTATCTATCACGTTAATATCTACATCTTCGCTAAAATAATAAATTAAATAATGTAAACAAAATAATTATTAAAATAAACAATATAATATAAAATTATTATAAATTATTATTATCAATATCTTATAATAAAAAATTGGAAAACATCGTCCTATATAAAATAATAATAAAATTATACTTTATGAGTAAAAGAAGAGAATATATATATATATATATATATATATATATTATATAATAAAATCATACCTTATATTAAAAATTATAAAAGAAAAGTTTAATAAATAGTTTAGGATAAAATTGAAATAAATATAAAAAATTATAAATTATAAACTGCTATTTTTAAAAAATTGCAATGTGATTCAAAAATTTTAAAAGCTAGCTAGTAAACAAATTTGTTTACCTAACACTACTAATAATATAAACAGGTTTCTCAACCGGTACAAACAAAGTAGAATTTAGTTGAAATAACATACGAAATATAACTTTAATTTACCATCCAACTATATTTAACTCAATTATATTTAATTAAAATATATTATAAATTCATTTAAATTCAATCCAACTTATTTTGATTGATTAAAAAAATAAAAACTATTTGATTGGTAGAGGCTAGTATGTGTCATATATGAGACAAATTCTTCCTGCACCCTAATATCTTCTTCCTGCACTCTAATATCAAATTTTAATTCCACAATTGACCCTATCCGGTTTATACGGGTAAAAAAATAAGAACCGGATGGCACCCCCATCCGGTTCATATTTCAAAAAAAATGACAACCGGATGAGTATGTCATCCGGTTGTCATTTCAAAATAAAATGACAATCGGATGACACCCCATCCGGTTGTCATTTAAAAAAAATTCATTTTATTTGGAAATGACAACCGGATGACATACTCATTCGGTTGTCATTTTGATTTTGAAATGACAACCGGATGGGGCTGTCATCCGGTTCTCATTTCCAAATAAAAATGAGAACCGGATGGAACCCATCCGGTTCTCATACATCAAATCGGAAAATTCTTCTATTCGTCGTCGACAACGTCTAAACCCCAAATCAACTACTCTAATCAGCAATATCACTTACTAATTGCTAATAAACACCAAAAATTACTTACTTATTGCTTGTTTTAAGGATTAATCAAAGATTTGAAAACAGATGAAGTTAAAATGACAACTGGATGGGGGTGCCATCCGGTTGTCATTTTATTTTGAAATGACAACCGGATGACATACTCATCCGGTTGTCATTTTTTTTGAAATGTGAACCGGATGGGGGTGTCATCCGGTTCTTATTTTTTTGCTCGTATGAACCGGATAGGTGTGCTGGGGTATTTATGAAATTAAAAAATTTGTATTAGGGTGCAGGAAGCGTGTATTAGGGTGCAGGAAGAATTTGTCCATATATGGGTCCTATCGGACATCATGCAACCAACAATGTCCACGGCAGTATTTGGGCTATAACATCTACAATGCAGCCCTTAAATTAGAGGTCGACTCCCTTATTTCTTTTAGGCTCCTTCATTCTGCACCCTAAGTTTTAAACATGCATCTTCAAGGGATAGTGAAATGTCAAAACGGTCCTTAATAAAAAGCATTTTGAATTGTGTAATTCAAGAATTCGTGTATTTACCACGTCTTTCACAACCTAACAATGCTTATTTCTTCCTCTTTTATTGTTCATTTTTTTTTTTATCAAACTTCAAAATAATAATAACAAAACCTATTCTAAAGGTTGCACCATTGAAATGAGTAATTTCATATACCAAATACATACATAAACACATTATAACTCAAATATATGTATATGTCATGTGGCACATTTTTTACACAAATGAATGCAATTACACTTACATAATACATTATAAATGGCCAAACATGTTCTCCTTCAACCACTTTATTTTCAAAAGTTACAAACTTCATTATGTTCGAATCATTCATGTCAAACAATTTATCTACGTCATTGGATATTTTGTTACTCCACAGTTAGGATTCAATTTTATATTCAAGAGCCACAACTAAATTTATCAAAATTTTTATTAAAAATAACACAACAAAATTTTAAAGAAATGTTAAAAATTTCACATTTATTAAATTCCAAATTTAAAATTTGGAATAAAAAAATGTATTTCGTAATATAAAATATAGAATAGAAATGTATATCACTAGTAGAAAAATGGCCTTCTCCATCGGTTTTAGAGGACATTCTACGTCGGTTCTGAAACCGACATAGATGAAAGTGACGTAGAAAGTTTTGGACATATAACGATGCCACTACGTCGGTTACCCAACTAAAATAACTAAATTACAGTGTAAGAGATGGATACTACGTCGGTTGTAGCTTACAACCGATGTAAAAAAATAAAATACTACAATCTAAAAAAATAGGTGTAAAATAAAATAAAAAATAAAAAAGTGACAGTAAACAATGGAATTTTGGAATTTTCATAGGCCCAATCTCCTTTAGCTATTGGCCAGGGGCTTCCTTACCTCATTTCGAGCGACTTTCATTTTTGAAGTGTCTCAATCTATCAAAAGTTATGGACGTTTGAAGTTTTTTCGTCCTAAACTTTTGAAATCCTAAATCTATGATAAATCTATACAATGTAAGAACTTTACCATAACATATACACTAAATCAAGTTGCTGATAAAAATTTTGGATCAAAAATAAATTTCTAACTATTTTTAATGAATTTTACAAAATTGTTAACCTCTTGCAAAAAGAAGCGGCAAGGGATGTCGAACCAAACATTCACGACGACAACAAAAGGCTAAAGCATCAAGTGTACCCGCAATGTAAAAAAATTAGCAAATCACCTATGTCGAAAATACTAAAGAAAGTATATGAAAAGACAACGAAGGAACCAACCAAATGAGCGTGAGTGACAATGAAAATGCAGAGAACCGAAAATGAAAAAACTCAACCGAGATAACCACGGAGTTTGTGCACACCAAACAAACGTGGAAGAAACCGAAAATGGAGCCAAATGAACCCTAGCAAAACTAGTGAACACAAAAATGCAAATGAAAACCAGTGAGAAGAGAAAGCGACACCATGCGAAATGCAAATGGAAACCAGTGAGAGGAAAAAGCGGCACAACGAGAAACAAACCCCACAACGCGAAACAGGAGAAGGAAGCGAGGCTCAGTGAAGCAGAATGAAGTGTAAGAGAAAATATTGCCCAAGAGTGAAAATTCCTAATTTTAACTCGAGGGACATATTATGTCGGTTACCCAACCGACGTAATACCTGGCCAAATTTTATCCTATTTTCCCCAAAATTCACTTGCGTGCCACGAGGAGGATATTTCGTTGGTTGGAAAGTCTCAACAAATGTAATATGGGCTACATACTATGTTAGTTGGGACCTTTCAACTGATGTAGTATCTTCAGTATCATTACAAAGTTTTCAAATTTTGAATTTTTATTTTTTTAGTCTTTTCTACATCGGTTATGAGTGGTAACCGACGTAATATGGGCTACATACTATGTCGGTTGGGACCTTCTAACTGACATAGTATCTTCAGCGTTATTACAAAGTTTTTAAATTTTTAATTTTTAATTTTTCAATCTTTTCTACTTCGATTATGAGTGACAGTCGTCGTGGAATATAATATGTTACGTCAGATTTGAATTAACCGTCGTAGTATCTCTTCAATATTTACAAAAATGCCATAACATTTTTGTTTATGTCGATTTCGTGTTAACCAACGTATTATCCTAACATAAAATACGTTTTTTATATTATTGTATTCTGAATTGTACAATCTGAAATAAAAAAACATATTTTGAATTATTCTTTCTGAATACATCTTTTGTATTCTAAATTCATAATATATAAATTTAACTTGTAATGTTTTGGATTCCACAATCTAGAAGGTTACCAGATTGTGCATTTCAAAACTAAAATTGTAACACGAAAATGAAAGACTCACCGTCATTATATAACACCACTAACAAACAATCACCTAACCACAAGCACAACAACCACCACTATGAAACACACCAACCATCGCTAACAACCACCATCATTCACCAACAATGAAACTCAACCAAAAGTACATGAAGCCACCTTTTACAATTAACACCTCTTAGTTTATTTCTACAAAGATAAATTTGAAATTTCCAATTTAAAGGGGTGTATGTTTAAAACATGGGTGCAAAATGAAGGAGTATTTCTTTTATAGTTGTAGCCCACTTTGTAATATGGATTAGGCTATTTCATGGTTTCCTTTTATACCTCTATAGGGGTGTCTAAAAGATAAAATTATCCCTTGCTGTCATCGCTTGTTGCCACCACCCACTTATTGTCTCTACCACCCCGTTGCCCATGTGTTGTGTCGTGCATGGAAGAAACATCCTTGCATTGTACTTCAAAATAGCTTACGCATTATACTTCAAAAGACTTTTAAAAAGTTAATTCTAATTTTCACAATCCAAAAGCTTTTCTATACAGAAAAATGATTACTAGATCATGCGATTTAAAAGTGTCTTCTAATTACACAATTCAATAGTTTTTTAAATGCGAAATTAACTTTCAGATCATGCAATTTAAAAGTTATTTTCCAATTTCAGAAATCATTTTTTTTTAATTTTACATTAAACAACTTGAAAGTCATTTTCTCATTAAAATACTTTCAAATTAAGTTATTAAAAAATTATTATTTTTTTATAAAAAATATTGTATAGTTCGAAATACATTCACTTTTGAATTACATAATCTATATGTTAAAATTAACTTTTAAATTATTATTTCAGATTGTGTAATTTGCTGTACGTTTTTAAGTTTCAGAAAAAGTTAGAAGTTTTAATATTTATGTGGACGTGGAAAAAAAAGTACAGGTATGTAAAAAAATTTCCCCATGGATTAACCTAACAAACAGACAGAGAAAAATAAAAAATAAAATAACATCACATTATAATATTTTCTAGTTAATTGTGATACGCTATTTTTTGGTTATTCATTTACTAAGCAATTGATTTATTTCTTTGTAAACTATATTTTTGTTGCAAAGTTTATCATGATATAAAATCTCAGCATGTGATATTTTAATACAAATATTTTCTCACAGTCTTACACTTTTAAATACGATTGTTGTTTCTCATAACAATTTTTGTGATCTTTCCAAGTAAACTATTAAAGAAATATATACAGTTATTGCTTTAAATGTGAAACTAGTTTTGTTACCTCTCTTAATTTATTGTTTAAACAATTTCTTTAACAATTAAATTATGTACACTACTTGTTTGAATACATGCTTTACTTTCCTGTTGTTTTAAATAATTTATGTTCCAATTGTAATTCAAAATCATGAAATGGCTAAGTTGGATTTGTAACCAGGCTCCTTCACCAAAAGGAGGACCCAACTTTTGTTAGATATACAAAGAAAATAATCAATTACATGTCTGAACTAACTTACTTTAAAGCATAATTTAAGTTTCTCCAAATATTTATTTTGAATTATTGTTTCTTGACAATAGATGCATTCATTTCATAATTAGGAAAAACTAATTTAGTGGTAGTTGGAATATTTAATTGGTCTATGATAAAAAAAGTAAACGAAGGTAAAGTATTTAACAGTTTCATTCTTTTTTATTTATGTGTCCTCCATTATATGAGGAGGAGAAGGGGTATTAATTAATTGGTCCATTAAAAATAAAATAAATTTTGAAAACATGTTCAGCACCCGTTTTATTCTGCTGCTTATTTTGACAAATTTCTAGGATAAAAAAAAAAAAAAAATTA
>Ga0209700_107431_pt1 | contig 15521 bp, 8 predicted proteins | sample SiratroredBW_FD_187528 | JGI IMG/M metagenome (GOLD analysis project Ga0209700, IMG submission 187528) | Root nodule microbial communities of legume samples collected from California, USA - Siratro red BW (SPAdes) (version 2) | ecosystem: Host-associated > Plants > Roots > Nodule | place: USA...
TCCATTTATTGTTGCTCCATTACGTCTAGCAAATTCCAAAAAATCTTCAACACCTTTCTCATACACATCACTTATTCGACTTGCATTTATCCAACTTCGATCCATCACTACGAGTAGTGAAAGGTTTCTAGAAACAAAACTCAATGAGTAAGATTAAATAAAAAATTGGCGGGGATCGAACATCCCCGGACTCAGTACCCAAACGCGTTTCTCCTATATTAAATTATACACAAAGGTCATTTAAGCATTCTAATCATACAAGCATCAAAGGCCATTTAAGCATTCTAATCATACAAGCATTTCAATTATAGAACAATGCTCAAATAAATTATAAAACATAGATCAAACATTCAACATATAGTTAAACATTCTCCAAAAACATACATCAAACATTCTCCCAAAACATTCTAATTTGAACAAGCATTCTAATGATATAGATAAACATTCAACACATATTGTTCTTCCATTTCAAAGAAGATAAAAACACACCTCTTGTAGCATAGTGGTGATGCCAAAACCGAACCCGCAGTGGTGATGCCAAAACCAACAACACAAACAAATCCAAATCGGCCAAACGAACCCTACCAAAACCACAAAGCACAAACAAATGCTCAATACAATAACAATATCAGTAAAAGCAAAAGAAAATGGAAGAGAAAGAATGGCGCACAACTTCAAACCAAACGAAGCACCAACGGACTTGAAATCGAAAATAGAACCGTTCAAATCGAAGCTCTCGAAAATGCGAACAAGGGGAAGCAAAATGGAGTAGAATGAGGTGCAAATGGAGGTCAAAAGTGCAGGAGAAGACGTCGGAACAGTGCCTGGAAGAGTACGCGCGCAGCGGAGAAGAAGAAAAGTGAAGAAAAAAAGATGCGTTTGAAATAAAATAGATGCACCACGTCGGTTCTGGTCTCCTAACCGACGTGGTGCATGCCCTGAAATTTAAAAAAAATTCCTGTTAACACACCACGTCGGTTACAAAGCCCAGAACCGACGTGGTGTATGCCCTAATTTTACCCTTTTTCCCCAATTTTACCCAATTTGTCATACAGTGAATCTCACGTCGGTTATGAGGCCTTAGCCGACGTAGTAGACAACAATCCCACGTCGCTTATGGCCTTTTAACCGACATGGGATTCATGCGCCTCTTACAACTTTTAAAAATTTGAATTTTTCTTTTTTATAAATAGGTCAATGACGGTTGTTTGTTCCAACTGACGTGAGATTGTTCATTTATTTACAAAAATGCCACCGCGTTTCTGACTACGTTGTTTACCTCTTTAACCGTCATAAAAAGTAGACATTAAAGCCTATTTTTCTACTAGTGCATGGACAAGGGCATAAATGATTTTTTTTCCACCGACTTAAAACATACGAATATGTAACATTAATCTTGACAGGATGTATTTCAAAACTTGTGAGGGAGTGAGGGAGAAAACGTTGAGGCGGAACACTGAAGGTCGCTTGTAGGGGTTGATAAAATAATTTTTTAATACATAAAATTATAGTTAAAATTAACTTAAGATTAAATAGAATTAATTTATTAGGTGCTATTGACAAATTATTATTATTTTAGTTGACAAAATTATAAAAGTATCAATTATTTAAAATTTAAAATCGAAATAAAAAATTAAATTATTATTGTTTATAATAATGTTATTTCATAAATTTATTTTGATTATTATTATAATTATAATTTTATTATTATTACTCTTATTATTTTACAATTTTATTATTATAATTATTATTTATGATTTATTATTAGTTTCTAATATTAATATTATTGATAGTTTGTTTTTTTAATTATCTTATCTTTATTATTATTTTATAATTTATTATTTCTCATATTTTTAATATTTATTATTATTATTTTAATAATTGTTATTGTTGTTATCATTGATTTATTTATAATTTATTATGTTTATTTTGTTGTTGTTATTATATAATTGTTTAGATTTGATATGATTCCTAGAGAAAAAGATTGCATTAAGTGCATATTCGGATTTTTTTATAACTTGATGACTTGAACTGTGGTGGTGAAGAGCATGGTTAAAAACATTCAATGATTACTTACATAGGTCAGGGAGAGAGACATTATAGTTTCTACCACTAAAATGTTTGATGCTACATAAGTTAGGTAGCTAACTAGACAACAATTAAGGTAAACATTAATCAAGTTTTAATATCAACACATAATTTAAATTTGGTAGTTGTGTTTTGGTGTTTAAAAAGTTGTGCTGGTTTTAGGGGGTGGTCACAAAATATAGATTAGTTGAACACTTAAGTATACAGGGTTAAACACTTATAATGTGCAGTACTGGTAATGGTGCAACACGATCGTCCCTTCCCTTGGCTTATGACATTGGTAAGTGGTTCGTGGTGAACCAAGTTACACCTGTGCTGAATCCCACAACGGAAAACATGTAATGATTTTAGGTATCGAGATTAGGAGTGCACATAATTGCTTGTTGTGATGAGTGGTCATAAATTTTAACTTAGTTAAACATTTAAGTAGACAGGGTTAAACACTTAGAATGTCCAGTATTGATAATGGTGTAGCAGGATTGTCTCTTAACTTATGCTATTAGTAAGTAGTTTGGGAAAAATGAATGCAATAGTGTGATTGCAAGATTGGAAAAGAGAGAGTTAATTCGCATAAATGTAATGAATTATAACGAAATATAATAATAAAATTTATTTAAAAAATGTATATTAATTTAAGTTATATATATATATATATATATATATATATATTTTTTTTTATAAACTTATAAAATCTAAAGAGTATTTAATTTTAGTATTTTATATTTTCTAGAATGTAATTCACAAAAATATCATGATCACAAAATATTTCTAGACATGTTTTAAAATACATTTGGTTAACTTTTTATATTTTCTCAATGGAAAATCCACATACAACATATACCCTATACATATATTAATTATAGAGAATTGTGAGATAAAAACATAAAAAAAAAACTTAACAATTTAATAATTTTTTTTTTCTCATTCTGGTCAATTTTATCACAACAAAATTTTTAAAATAAATAAATTTTATTTAAATTATTTCGTGTCAAGTTTGAAAGATTTTTATTTTATTAGAAACAAACTTTATTATCAATATACAATTTTATTTTATCATCATATGGTTTTATTTAGTTCATAATGGAAAATAATATAAGTTTAGTATAATAAAATTTTCAAGAAAAAGAAATTGAAATCGTGTCATAAATTTCAATTAATATAAATTAACCTTACCATTTATATTAAAATCGTATCTTAATTTCAAGATTTGATTTTTAATTAATAAAATAATATTACATAATTTTTCATAATGAAATCTTACAAACTTGATAACATTTACTAAGAGAAATATTTTTTTTTCCATTACGAGAATTTTGTGAAAAAAATATACTAGAAAGAAAACCTTTAAATTTTATAGTTCACAATACATGAAATTTAAAGCTCGATCAATATGTTCTCTTATAGTCTAATTAATTTTTAATACTCAAGCAGCTAATTATACAATTATAATACCCATCATGTGGGAAATCCACACTGCACAAACAACTCTACAAAAATTGGCGGGAACTAGTTAACCTTTCACTCCACACTCTCCGACCTTCTCGCTTCTCTCTTCTGATTCCAATGAGCAACAACGCCTCCAGAAAGCGTGCGGCGGCTGCGCCAGCGCCGAAACCTCCGCCAGCGAAGCAAGCCTTAATGACTCAGGAAGAGGACTTCATAGACGAAGACGTGTTCATCGATCAAACCCTCGTTTCTGAAGACGAAGAGTCCATCATTCTCCGCGACATCGAGCAGCGTCAGGCCCTCGCCGCTCGTCTATCCAAGTGGACGCGTCCTCCTCTGTCCGCCGATTACGTCGCACAATCTCGTAGCATTGGTTAATATTTTCCGTTAATTGTTTTTCGGTTCTTATTTGGTGTTAGGGTTTTGTTTTCCCTATAATTGGTGGAGTTTTATTGATTTGTGCTGAGATTCTGTTTTTGATTTTTAGTTTTTCAGCAGCTGGATATTGATTATGTGATCGGGGAGAGTCATAGGGAGTTGCTGCCGAACTTGTCGGGACCCGCTGCCATTATTAGAATCTTCGGAGTTACAAAGGAAGGTCTGCTCGTGTTTTTGCTATTTTCATGCTGCTATAAAATTTGGTTTCTTAGACAATTGGAGATAAACATTGCTGGTTTGTTTGTTTAGTGTTGTGCGAACTCGTAGAAAGAAAACTGAATGACCCATTCAATGGACCGTTGCTAGTTATAGAAATATGAAAAAAAAGATAAAGATAGTAGCTGATGATGCGTTTGAGCGTTTCGCTTAATTTTCTATCACTAAGTCAAGTGTGATTTACACTAGGAGTGTTTCGTGTGGTCCGATTTTTTGGGAAAACTTGTGCACAGAACCAGTTCTTCTAAGTGGAGAATTGGATTAAATCAAATCAATGTCAATTGTTTTGGTTCAGTTCTGCCAAGTCAGTTTCATAATAAGTAGAAATTTAATCTATGAATATGTTAATTTTGGGCAATATATGCATAGATAGCGAACTACACAATTTCAGTCTGGTTCCATAGCGGAAAACTGAAACAAACTTTATGTATTCTTAGGAAACCAAACTTATTTGGATTTGTTAGGTCTTTTGGTTGCCAAATTAAGATTTATCAACCTAGTGCCCAAATAGTTTGTATGATCCCAGATATGAAGTAATGGATGTTTCAGAAAATGGCAAATTGATGCTTTTGACAAACTTGTGCTGAATATATTTTGTATTGCCCAACATCATGTTTGGATTTTACTTTCTTGCATACTCAGGTACCCTTGATAATCTTGTCTAGATTTTCCAATTATTACAAGTGTCAAACAATGAATTTTTGTGCCTAGAAATAATCTGTTTTGAGAGAACTAGTCAAGTGTTTGTTTAAAAAAGTTGTAGTAAAAATAAAAATTGTATATGACCTATCATTGTACTTATGATTATGGCTCTCAAGTCAGCCATGCAGCACCTTATAGGAATTATATAATTAACTTATATTTCTTTTGTTTGTCAGGACACAGTGTTTGCTGCAATGTTCATGGGTTTGAACCATATTTCTACATCTGTTGCCCTCCTGGAATGGGTCCAGATGATATCTCTCATTTTCACCAAACACTTGAGGTATCTGGTTTAGTACTTGAAAATACCTTTATTTTTTTTCTGGTTTTTAATGTAGAAAGGGAATAGGGTTCATTTATTTAACTTGCAAACTGCTTTAATTACTTGCTTTTGTCGTGCTTCAGGGAAGGATGAGAGAAGCCAATAGAAATAATAATGTAGGAAAATTTGTTCGCCGCATTGAAATGGTGCAGAGGAGAAGTATTATGTACTATCAGCAATCTGAATCCCAGCCCTTTCTAAAAATTGTAGTTGCACTCCCAACAATGGTTGCCAGCTGCCGTGGTAAACTTATATTGTTTCAATCGATATTCTATTTTTAATATATCAATCATCTTATCGAAAGTCAGAAGTCCAGAATTACTTGATTTGTGTTTAAGCTGCATTATTGGTTTTTATTGGCTGTATTCTTAGTTTGTCATGTATGGCCTTATCACACACTTTGGGCTAAGTATTAAATCTTAGCTTCATGCATATTGCACTAGTATGTCTGCATTTTTTTGACCGTTGTCTTTGTCGAATTTGCTTCACTTAAGAATCAATGTTTCTCATCAATATTTCAAAACTTGTCAGGTATTCTTGATAGGGGTATTCAGCTTGATGGTCTGGGAATGAAGAGCTTCTTGACTTATGAAAGCAATGTACTTTTTGCCCTACGGTTCATGATTGATTGCAACATAGTAGGTGGAAATTGGATTGAAATTCCAGTGGGAAAATATAAGAAGATAGCGAAAAGCTTGTCTTATTGCCAGTTGGAGTTTCATTGCCGGTATCCTCTTCCATGTGTGTAATATCTGTGTTAAAGGGTTATTGAATATCAAAATCTTTAGATTTTTTCTGTTCTCCCCTTAACAATATTATAGGTATTCTGATTTGATTAGTCATGCTCCAGAAGGGGAATATTCAAAGATGGCTCCATTTCGCATATTGAGTTTTGACATTGAGTGTGCTGGTCGTAAAGGTCATTTTCCCGAGCCTAGCCATGATCCTGTTATCCAGGTCCCTTTGCCTTCTCTTTTTGCACCTGCAAATTAGTGTACTGTGTTATTATTTTTTATCTGAAAATTCTCATTTCTTTCAGATTGCTAATTTGGTTACTTTACAAGGAGAAGACCAGCCACTTATTCGTAATGTGATGACCCTTAAATCATGCTCTCCTATTGTTGGTGTTGATGTGATGTCATTTGATACGGAAAGAGAAGTCCTACTAGCTTGGAGGGTAATTTCGTTGTGTGCTTATCGATGTTTATACTTATCAAGCATAAGAGTTTCTGCAAACACCCCAATTTTTATTCACTAGTGTCCCTAAATAAACTGTTTTTGGGTGTGCTAATTAAATAACTGACATCTTGCATGTGTTGTTTCATAGGATGATGTTTTTAACTTCATCAATGGTGAATGCCATTAAATATCCTTTGTTTCTTAAACTTGTATATCATGAGTCGATTTGATATTATGTAACTGTTGAATGAATTATAATCTTTTCTCTATTACACCCTTATATTTTGATGGAGGTGTTCTTTTTCTTGCAGGATTTCATTCGGGAAGTGGACCCTGATATTATTATTGGATATAACATCTGCAAATTTGACCTGCCATATCTTATTGAGGTGCTGACTTGACTTTTAAACAGAACAATTTTAGAGTTGATAACTGGAAAGTTCTGTTATTTAAAACAAAGGTTGTGTGCATGTTGTTGTGGTTATTGTTTTAATTTAATTTGTTATTGTCTTGTTTTACAGAGAGCTGCAAACCTGAAGATAGCAGAATTTCCAATTCTTGGTCGTATTAGGAACAGTAGAGTTCGGGTAAAGGATACAACTTTCTCGTCAAGGTAAAGAGATATAGTCTTCTGTCATGTACATGTTTCCTCTCATTATTTTATAATAGTTGTCTTCTGGTGGGTTGTTAGGTTTTGTTAGTTTCATCAACTTTAATGGATATAGAAATTTGATTTCTAAAGCAAATCCTGCATTTTACGTTCTTAACATTTTCAATGAGTTTTGCAATTAGTTTCTTTTTCCTTTAATCTACCTTATTGATACTTGATGGTTTTGTAGGCAGTACGGGACCAGGGAAAGTAAAGAAGTTACAGTAGAAGGGAGAGTTCAGTTTGACTTACTCCAGGTTATGTCAATATTTTTTTGCTTTAATTGCCTTGTGATGGAAACTGAGTTTATTGCTTAACAAGATTATTTGTTATGTTTTCATTTGAAGGTTATGCAAAGAGACTACAAATTAAGTTCTTATTCACTAAATTCGGTCTCAGCACACTTTCTTTCTGAGCAGGTAAAGTCATTCTTTTGACATCATTTCAATAATTATTTCCCCCCTTTATTGTGTATTGGCACAATGGTAAAGCTATTGCATTGGGACTTGGAGATGCTAAGTTCAAATCTGGAATGCCTCTCTTCTTAGGGTATAAGATTGCCTACATCTACCCTCCTTCGTCCCATTAGGTGGTAGCCTTGTTCACTGGGTCACCTTTTATTCCTTTATTTTCTATTTCAAATACATCTTGGAAGTGGGAGCTGTTAATGGGAATTGGATCATGGTTGGAAAGTAGAATTAACACATCTGTATATTAATATATAAATATGATACCTGTCGATTGATAACAGTAGATGTAGTTGTTGATTTACTTGCATAAACTCATGATTTGACATGATCATTGGTCATTTCAATTGGATTGCAATGGAGTTGTAATTTTAGAGATATACATTTCAATTGGTCCTTTTATTTGGTGTTTGTATGTTTGCATGTGTGTCTGTGCTCGTTTTCTGCATTTTTACTTATTTATATATATGCCTACCATTATCTAAACAGCTTCTTTAGCTGGAATCTCGTCATTGCTCTTGGATGATATAGTGCTTGTCAATTTATTAGCTTAGTAACTGCTTATTCCTATAGTGCAGAAAGAGGATGTCCATCATTCTATTATATCTGATCTTCAGAATGGAACCGCAGAAACTAGGAGGCGCCTTGCTGTTTATTGTTTGAAGGTTTGTTTTCTGGTTCTTTACTCCTAGGATGCTTTATTGCCACCTTTTATTTAAATGACTGTTTTCTTGTTTTTCTTTTGTTTCCTACCTAGTTCTCACTGTCCTGTAAACTTTACAGATATAAACAGAGAAGTTGACGATAATTACTTTGTAACTCTCAGTTGATGATGAAAATTGTGATCTGACTGATCGTGCAACAGTTTTGGTTTGCATTGTTTGTTAGTTTTATGGAATACTTCTGTTTGGGAAGGATTTACCATGTTATTTGGTGGCCTTGGCTTCTGTTGGGAAGTTGTATAGAAGGCTCCGTTTCATTTAGCCTTTTGATGTGTAGCAAATATTACTACTTAATTTTATTGGCCAAGCTGTCACTTAAGTTGGCTGTAACTAATTCTAACCAACTAATGACAGATGTTATTTGACATCTGGCATATTACAACGACAGTAATATACTCAGAAAAGTTTCAATATTTTTTTGATCCTATTAAACTTAATAATTTAGCTTTAAAAGGTTTTATTGTTTGTGATTATTATTTTTTGGGTGAATTGCTTGTGGTGCTTTAACCTATGAAAGTGTTATGTATCAGATATGGTGAATCTATTATGGGTATTTTACATGTGAGAGAAATTGACCATTCAAAATTCATACTCTGCTCGTCAATGTGCAGGATGCATATCTTCCTCAGCGGCTTTTGGATAAATTGATGTTCATTTACAACTATGTGGAGATGGCTCGAGTAACAGGTGTTCCAATTTCTTTTCTACTTTCCAGAGGCCAAAGCATTAAGGTAAGCATCAAAGTTCCTTTTTAATTAACAATGCTGATAATAACTTAAAATGATTGACTGTATCAATAATTCCTTGTTTTTTCTTCTTTTCCAGGTACTTTCTCAGCTTCTTAGGAAGGCAAGACAGAAGAATCTGGTCATTCCTAATGTCAAACAGGTTGGGTCTGAACAAGGAACATTTGAAGGTGCCACTGTAAGTTCATTAGTTTCTTTTTCATATTCATTATTTTAATGGTTAATGGGCGTTTATTCACAGATTCTTTCCACTTTTAGTGTCTATACAATCATGTTTGTGTGTATGCATCTTCGAATATGAAATGAAATACATTGGATTAGCTACCCATTCATAAAACTATTCGATGCCTTATATTTTCTGAAAATTTTATATATATTTTGTTACTACAAATTAGATTTTATACTGAATTGAATCATGAATGAATTGGAAATTCAAAGTCTCAGCACCGTTAACTCTTACAGCAAGATTGCATTGCATTAAAGTGGTAAAATTTGAGTCTATGGTAACTCATTAAGGTTCTACAAACTTAAGACTTTACCTAAAATAGCATTAAAACTACCTAATCATATACCCTTAAAATCAAAACCACGAAATAGACAAATCGCTGGTATACAATTATTCAAGTGGATCAAACGAACAAGGGCTTCGCAGCTATTTACCTGCACTTGACTGAGCGTACCAGAGTTAAACCAAGTATCTCTGAGCTTTTGAGTGAGTTGCCAATTTATCAACTATGCTTTGTATAATTTTCTCCTCTATATTCATGAAACATTCACCTTTGTCACTGTATAGGTTTTTTGTTAGATAGAAATGTGGATATTGTATTTTCACTTTACAGTTGCCAAAAAGAAAGACAATTCTGCTATATGGCATTGCCTTTTTGGTTTAGAGATAGTAGGTAAGAAAATAACTTTATCCTAATAATGACAAATAACAGTGAGATTTTATTCTGTTTTAGACCAGGAGAAAGGTGTCCTAGGTATCTGTTAGGTTTCTGACAAAGTAAAACCTTAAAATCACGCACAACCAATGTAGAACTCCAAAACACAGAGAATTCTTCTATTGATTCTCAATTCAATCAACTAAAAACAACTCAGTTACACAAAGGAACACGTTTCCTTTCACACAGGATTAACCCTGTCAATACCAAAACAATCAAAAAGTCCCCTCCCTAATGTAAGATTGGTCCTTATATAGACCAACCCAAAAGCTAACGAAACAAAACAACCTCTCCTGCCAACACACAACACCCCCTTACTACCTTATTATTTATTTTTAAAATTCCTCCTATAATAAACTTTCCAAACTGTCTCTCATGATTTCCCTGCCTAACAGGATTCCATTCACAAGGGTTTCCCATATTTGCCACATCAAAACTAAAGCTCAGTTCTCAGTTGGTACAAACTGAATGCCACCTTGATTCAGCTAAACGCTCCATTCTTCCATCCTCTCCAACTAACAGAATGTTCTAACTGTCAATACTTTAACTAGTAACTATTGATGTTTCGGAATCCCTAACAACATGTTAGGCTGGTTTGGTTTGAGAAAATGTTTTTTCTATTTTTATATCCCGTTTTTAAGGATTTGTGGAGACAATGAAAACAACCATATTTACTATTTCTGGTATAAGTTTTGAAAACAGTAAACAAAGTGATATATTTTTTTAATTATTTGTGAAAATGGAAAAACTAAAATGAATTGGAAATTTTATTGTTAAAATGTTCATATGTTATGTACTGCTTAAGCAAGCCTGTAAACAAAGATTTATACATTCTGGATTTGCAGTTGTGCGTAGATACTTGTTATTTTTCCCTCTTGTTCTTCTGTTAATGCGAGAAAATATTGAAAGCAAGCTCAAATTTTAAGTGTCTTTATTCACAAAGATGTACATAAGTTTTGGAGTTGATATGCTAACCTTTTCCCTATATTTTCCTTTTGGACAATTCCGTCGTCAAGTTGTTGCCTTTTGATGCATGATTTTTGAACTTTACAATTTGCAGGTGTTGGAGGCAAGGGCTGGATATTATGAAGAACCAATTGCTACGTTAGATTTTGCATCCCTGTATCCATCTATTATGATGGCCTATAATTTATGTTATTGCACTCTGGTAAATATTTCATTGTTTTGTTAGTTTTGCTTAAGCATCTGAGTTTTGTTTCTTTAGAAAAAAATATGGATATTACTTTATTCATCAGAATAGTTCAGTTTGTATAGGGTAACATTTGGTAGTCTTGTTTTCCCTTCTTTGTGTTAACTGTTCTTTCTCTAAAGGTGACTTCTGAAGATGCTCGCAAGCTCAACATACCTCCAGAGTCCGTGAACAGAACTCCATCTGGTGAAATATTTGTTAAATCAAATCTGCAGAAGGTATGTTGTTTGAAAAATTACCATTTTTCCTTTTTCTTTAAGGCTCTATGCTGATTTCATTGTAGAGGTTAATGCTTATATGAAGTTGAGGCACTGATGTAGCGAAAATAAATTTAGGGAATACTTCCTGAAATACTTGAAGAGCTATTAACAGCCCGAAAAAGGGCAAAAGCAGACTTAAAGGTATGCTTTCTATACTTGTGAAAATTGACTTTGGGTTTAGATTGTTTTGCTGTCAGCTGTAGTATTTTGATTAATTCAAATCCACTAATTGAATTCTGTATATTATGTGTGCCTATACATGGTTTCTCTCAAATATCTACTTCAGGAGGCAAAGGATCCCCTGGAGAGGGCAGTGCTAGATGGTAGGCAGCTGGCCCTGAAAGTAAGCTGAGGCGCTTAATGTTTTTGTGTCTTTTTTCCATGTCCTTTTTTCTTTTGGTATTTGTTCATTTCTCTCTACTGCATATTGCAGACTAATAACTGTGCTAATTCAATAATTCTTGGTATTGGTAACATTTTAAACTCCATTTTTATTTCCTTTTGGTCAGATTAGTGCAAATTCTGTGTATGGGTTTACTGGGGCTACCATTGGTCAGTTACCATGTTTAGAGATATCATCGAGTGTAACAAGCTATGGTATTGCTTTCATCTCTTAGTTTGTTTGGTGTGTGTTTCTAAATTATCTTTGTGTTGAATTTAAATAGCATCTCCATTGAGTTCTTATTATGTTTGATTGGATGCCTCTTAGGTCGACAAATGATTGAGCACACAAAAAAACTTGTGGAAGATAAATTTACGACACTTAATGGCTATGAACACAATGCTGAGGTATAATATTTATAAATTTTATTGTCTTGATACCTGTCATACTCTATGGGTTTTCATGGGCTAGAAGACGAAGCTATCGTAGATGTTTTTATTGGTCCTTATTACTGCATTCTAGTCTGGGTAATTTAACATTGAACTAACAATATAAACTATCTATACTTGCCAATAAATGTTACACTTGCAGTTATGCATTTGTTTTCTTAAATTTAATGTAGTCATATCATTTGTTTACATGCTTTACACCATAACAATGACAAATGACTTTCAAAGTAATGTAATTCTTGCTACTAGGTAATATATGGAGACACAGATTCAGTCATGGTACGATTTGGTGTTTCTGCTGTAGAACAGGCTATGAACTTGGGGAGAGAAGCTGCCGAATATATAAGTGGAACTTTCACAAAAGTAACAGTTTATTTTTCGATTTATTTTATTCTTTTATGATAGCGTGTTAAAGTGATGGAGTTCTAAACTTGAAAACTGTATTTTGTGTTTTCTTGAATTGATTTTTATGGATCACTTATTTCTATAATATAAAAAAATGTTACTTTTTTATCTTCTCCAAACAATGAAGTAACAATTGATTCTAAAACAACTGTTTTATTTGCACAAGATTCCAATAAAAAATGAGCGCCTCATATCATGCAAAGCAACATATTCTCAATTTGATTATTCCAATCATTCCCCTGATTCCTCAAATATGGAACAAAAAGTTACATTTTTTTTTCAAATAATTTAGATTCAACAATTGTAATGTTATTTTAGAATTTATATTCACGTTAATTACAACTTCACAAAATTTGCAGCTAGTCGAGAGGTTTTTGTCTGCAATTGTTTAAGCTTCAGCTTTAGTATCTCTAATCTTAATTCTATAAGACTTATTATTTTGTTTGCTACATTGGTTTGTCCTTACTTATCTGTTGTCGTTTTGATTGTGAAGCCCATCAAACTAGAATTTGAGAAGGTTTATTTTCCATATCTCTTGATTAGCAAGAAGAGATATGCTGGTTTGTTTTGGACAAAACCAGACAACTTTGACAAAATGGACACTAAAGGTAAACATTACTCTTTACCTTCCTGTTGATTTGCTGAATTGTGCCTTAAACTAAATTTGCATTGAACAGGTATTGAAACAGTTCGAAGAGACAATTGTTTGTTGGTCAAAAACCTAGTGAATGATTGCCTTCACAAAATACTGATTGAACGGAACATTCCGGAGGCTGTCCAGTGTGTCAAGGACGCAATTTCAGATCTTCTCATGAATCGAATGGATTTATCTCTGCTGGTTATTACAAAGGTGGGAAGTATATTGAATCTACAGACCATGCAATGGTTCTTTGCTATTTGCTTTTGGTGGAGCATTCAGAATTTGATGCGAGTGCATTACAAGAATAATTCCTTTGAACTTAACATGCTTGCTTTGACAGGGTTTAACGAAGACAGGAGATGATTATGAAGTAAAGACAGCACATGTTGAACTTGCTGAAAGGATGCGCAAGGTTGGCTACATATTCAAATATATATTGGTGGTTCTGTCTTTCACCCATTTTTTGTATTTTGAAAAATTAGATTCTTGTGTCAAAGGAAAAAGAAGCCCGTGTATAGTACATGATCATTTGTACTATATATGCCAAAACATCAAATGGTATATTTGTAGCTACCGATCTCTTTAAAATACGAAAATATGCCAAAATAAATAAGAAGATTCTAAAGATATTATCTCTTAATCAAGTTCGGATATCCTGAAGATATTATCTTAATAACCACTATTTAGAACAATTATCATGAATTGTTTTTATTTTAGATGTTGGATTCTATCTCAAGTCCTGTAAATTGATGTTTCAAATGTTTGGTGGTAAGTTATTTGTGGAACTATACAGTATCGTTACTGTTTTGAGGATTGTTTTAGGCTTGTTGAGCTTGTCATGTCTCAGTTCTCTGGGCATAAATGTATTTTATTTGATTTTGTAATTGACAGCGAGATGCCGCCACTGCACCAAATGTTGGAGACAGAGTACCTTATGTAATTATCAAAGCTGCAAAAGGTGCGAAGGTAATGCCACATGTTCCCCTCTTTTCTTTAGGTTTTTTAACATTTGTTTATATTTTCTCTAGACTAACATGTGTAAGAAAATCAGGCATATGAGAAATCAGAAGACCCTATTTATGTTCTAGAGAACAACATACCAATAGATCCTCAATACTATCTTGAGAATCAAATTAGCAAGGTTGGTTTATAACTTTCTTAGATGTTTTAGATTTTTCCAAATTGCTGTTTTTAATTAGCTTCATTGTATCGCAGCCGATTCTAAGAATTTTTGAGCCTATTCTGAAGAATGCTAGCAGTGAACTTCTCCATGGAAGTCATACAAGATCTATTTCTATTTCTACTCCATCAAACAGTGGCATATTGAAATTTGCTAAGAAACAGCTTACCTGCATTGGCTGTAAAGCTGTACTAGGGTATCTATCTCCATCTCTTTTCATGGTGTTGCCTTAGCGTTCTAAGAATGTTCCTGATTGGTTTTAATATCATATATTCCCTTTTTTTGTGTTTGCTTCATTAGATTTTTGTTAAGACACAGGAACTGCAAAGAATTATCATTGCACATGCTAACATTTTCAATAACTAGGCTGTATGTTTGATTGATTTCTTATAGATTTTAAATGTATTAGAAATATAGGCCACCAATATATTATGGAATTGTTATGAACCCTTTAATGTTACAACTTTAAGAAGATATACATGCTTTATGAAAATGAACAGCAGACCCCGTCAAAAAATAGCACATTTGTTTGGGGGACTATTCTTTCTCATTGTGTTAAATGAACATGGGATAACATTTGGCCATCTCAATAGTTGATTTAATGAATTTTGTGTCGTCTGTTATATTTCTCCCTACTTCTCAGTAATGTTTCTGTGGATACTACTACCTGTGAGATAACATTTTGGGTAGGAGGCGGCATTGGTGTGCTTTAGAAATTGAAATTTTGATTTGGTTTCTGGAGTCTAGGCAGGAAAGCATGATTTTTCAGGTGTTGTATGAATCATAAGACTAAGAGACTAACCGTTGTCTTGTGATGGAGATGAAAACCTTTGCAGGCGTCAAACTGTATTTCCACTAGTAAAATACCAGATAATACTTATGTCTTGTTTTTTAAGGCGTCTAATGAAGATTATTTGCATGTATTAGAATGCACGAGTACATGTCAGTATACTGAAGGTTTCAAATTTTTGTTTTATTTGGTTCAGCAAGGATCAACACACCGTCTGTTCACATTGCAAAGGAAGGGAAGCTGAGTTATACTGTAAAACAGTATCTCAAGGTAGGGCATGAAATGGTTT
>Ga0209700_107433_pt1 | contig 15510 bp, 10 predicted proteins | sample SiratroredBW_FD_187528 | JGI IMG/M metagenome (GOLD analysis project Ga0209700, IMG submission 187528) | Root nodule microbial communities of legume samples collected from California, USA - Siratro red BW (SPAdes) (version 2) | ecosystem: Host-associated > Plants > Roots > Nodule | place: USA...
TAAAGAAGTAACTCATATGTAAATGTGAGAAAAAAATAATCATGAAATCAATTTTATCTTTCCTCATTAATGAATTACATTAATATTAATGGGTTTAAAATGAATGCAATTCTTTTTTCAAGTCCTATTACATTAATAATCATCAATTTAAATGAGTGTAATTGTTTTTCAAGTTCCATCATTAATTATTTTATTAATTACTAGTTATATAACGAATGTAACGGTGTATGTTCAAGTTCGATAACGCGGTTGTAGTGTTTGGTTCTAGAAAGAGAAAAGAAAGGATAAAAACAGAAAATAAATAAATTGGAAAAAAAGGTAAAAAATAAATTTTAATATCTAGTGTTATAGAATATTAGACATGGGTGTGAAATATAGAGAAAATATTTTAAAATTTTTTTAAATTGATTTAATAATAAAATAAAGAGAGATAAAGAAATGAATGAAATATATGAGAAAAAATAAAATGAGTTTCACCAATTTTTTTCTCTTTTATATTTTTTATAGAACCAATATTATTTCACTTTCTCCTTTTTATTGATTGTTCGAAGTGGAGGAAGGAAAAGTGAAAAAGTAGGAATAAAAGAAAGAAAGAAACCTAATAAATAATATTTTTTATTGAATGGAAAAAGAGCATAAAGAAAAATAAAATTATGTATTATTATTATTATTAAAAATAAAAAACCTACAATATTTTAACTACCAAAATAGATTAAAGAGGATAAACCTAATTAGTTGATTATCAATTTTCATATATGTATTAAGGTAATACCCATTATAGTTCTTAATTTCCTGTTAATGGATCTCATTGTTATATCATTTTGAAAACTTTTGTTACATTGCACGAGTTTTACAATATTCTACTTTTATATTGATTGGTGGAATAAAAGTTAATAGGGCTAATTAAAGTTTAAACTTTTTACAAATTTAGATATTATTAATTTAGTTATTAGTAAAAAAAAATTATTTTACCCAACGTCTAAAATCTTTATATTTTCATTTGTCGTCACTTTGTGATGTAACTTGAACAATAAAAAAATTTAAAATTTTGAAATCTTCTTTTTTCTTTGTAAAAAATAACATTTCATTTTATAAACTTAATATTAAATAGAAATTAAATCAACTATAAGAAAACAAACAACAATATTTAATAAAAATAACTAGGTTCAAAAACAATAATTTTTTATTGTCTAATTTATAATGTTCTATTTAAAATTATAAAATTAAACAGTCACATCACTTAATTAATTACAAAAATTTAATTAAAAAATATATAAATTTTTTCTACTTAAGAAAATAAATTTATTTAATATAATTTTAATTAAAAATACTCAAATTTATCTTTAAAACTTAATTGTATCATCTTTTTATTTTACATGCGAAATACATGCTGATAAAAAAAATACGTAAAAAGACACAAGTAATAACAATACAAAATAATAATTACGTTACCTTAATTGATAATAAAATTAAAAAAAAATAAAAATATAAAAATTTTATATGCTCAATATAATATTATAATTAATAAGAACTTAATTAAAAATATCAAAATTTATCAGAAATTTGACCTTAATTAAATTAAGTTAATTTTGTAAGAAATAATTATATGTTATTCTTATTATTAGAGTCTTATTTAATAACTTTAAAGATGTAAATCTTAAAATACTATCCGAATCATATGGATTATGGTGAAATGAAAATTTTCTAGGTCCACTTTGAAAACAGTTTATCTGTTTTGTTTTTAAATTTATTGAATGAGACCCATGTGAACATTAAGGTTTTTTTTATATAAGAAAATAACACATTTTATAAGAGAGCTTTATAAAATTTAAAATCTTAAACTTATCAGTTAATTTATTAAACTAGACCCATGGGAACGTTACTGCTATTTTACGTTTTTTAAAACGGCACATTGACTAAGGGATTAGAAATAAATTTTCATGTCTTAGGAATTAATATATTTATCTGTAATCAATTACTGATTACAGTTGCCGTTTAATTCCAATTTTCAAATGAACTGAACCTGTAAATTTATTAAGTATATTATCTTCTTTTACGTTAATAGCATTTTTAATTATTTAATAATTTTAATTATGCAGAGTAATAAATATTATTTTTTTAAATATTATTATAGTGTTTGCAGTTCATCTATAGAAATATTTTTAATATGCATTTATTAAAAGTATTAAGCGTTGTATTGAAAGTAAATGTTAATGAAAATGTCTCAACACCTGTTGATAAATTAAAAAATATTTTTGTACTGGGACATGCAAATTTATCATTTTATTTTGGTTAAGTTTCTTAAGACTGGTTAATGAGACCTAAAACAATCGCCATCAATTTTTTCTGTCAACAATTATATCCTTCTCTTATTAGAATGTATACTTTTGTTAAAAACCACTTTATCAAATCAAATCATTGAAATTACTAATAAATTATTTTATATAGCTTAATAAACAACTTTATATAATCAAATAATAAATTATTATTTTATATTCTATAATTAAAATAGAAAAAATAGTAAATAAATGTATCATTTAATTTTAACTATTTTTGATAAAAATATAACCATACACCAAAAGTTCGAAAAACAAGTGTGGTTATATATTATAATTTTTTTATGTTTACTCTAATAAAAAAAGTCACATAGTAGAGTTGATAATAATAAAAAATGAAAAGGGGAAATTTAGATATAAAATTCTTTCAATAACTAAGTTATTCACTTAAATATATTGGTGAAGATAATAATATAGATAAATTAACATATTTCCGTGTATTAAATTATGAGTGGTTGAGAATACAATTCAATAAGGCAAAAAGTTTATTCAAAAATAAATTATTGAGATAATTATAATTCACTCATTATATTAAATAAACAGGTAACAAATTTGTAAATAAAACAAAACCTATTATGTTAATTAAATTTTTAACTCATAGCAATTATTAATATCTTATTATTTAAATATAAAGCTTATAAATAAAAAAATTCATTATTCAAATTATTATGAACATTTCCTTTCTACTTTCTTTATCTTCTCTCCAAATTTTTAAAGAATTTTGTTCATTTTTTTTAATTAAAGTCATGAAAATTAGGAGCCTTTTTTGAACAAAGATAAAACTTGGTTAGTCCAAGATCACAATGGAATGTTCAAATAATTTATTAAAATATTCTGTGTAGATGTTTAGCTTTTTCGTATGGTAGAAAAGATTTGAAATTTTTGTCTAAATAAGTTTCGTAAGGGAAATTTTTATGATTTTTGTAATGATAATATGAAGATGACTTTATTACAATGATTTGGATTTCTATAAAAGAATTTTATTTTTATTTGGAAATGTAAAAATCTTTAAAATGGAGTATAATGTCATTAAGTTTTTGGTTAATAGAGATTTTCAATGACATTGTTGACATATTAAGATGGGTAAACAAACTTTTGTATGTTAAGTTCTAAAGATTTTTAAAATGGATTTTGAATATGATTTTAAATGAGAATGGTTATTTTTCTTGTAATTATTGTAAAGTGATTTAGATCTATGATAGTGCAAGTTGTAATTAAATGAATTAAAGTCATTTTGACCTTTTGAGTTGTTTAAAAGTTATAAATTTTTTATATTGATTTTAAGAAAAAAATTTTAAACAAGTTGATTAAGTGGTGTGAAGTGAATTTTTTCATATTTTTGCTTAAACGAAAATATAACATAAAATCAATATTTACTTTCGATTTTATCTTTTGTTCAACCAATAATTTTTGCTTAATGACAAAATTTACGCTCAAGCTTAATTTTTTTTATTTATAGTTTTAGTTTATTTGAATGTCAATACTAATTATATATATTTAGGTGATGAGTTTCATATAATTAATAATAAACATACTTACTTTTAGGGAAGGAATATTATGTTGAAATACTTTTAAAGTAGGTTGTAAGAGATTATTATCACATAAATTGCAATATGAAGAAAAAAAAACGGTAACTAGTAAGTCATAAGAATTTACATATAAATGTTTAGTTTTGTTCGATATAAGTTAGTAATAATAATAATATGAAATATACAAATAAAGTATAAAAGTATAATTCACTACAAGGGATTTTAAAAAATAAAGTCAAATATATGTGATATTAATATATATAATATTAATGTATGTGATTTATAAGATGAGAGATGATCAATTGACTCAATATTATCACTTGATTTGGAAATATATTTAATCAATTCACGGAATATATATCTTTAATAATGTATGAATGAAATTTAAATAATATATATAAATTATAAAATTTTAAATATATGATTTAATATATAGATATATGTCACATTTTAAAATATTAGTGTATCTTGTTTTAAGTATTTATTTCGTATATTATATAAGATTGAAGGTCTTATCTAGTTGATATAGGATTTCCAACAATCTTGTTACGATAAGTTCTCATACTATATTAAAAGTGTATTTTAAGTCTAATTTAACCTACAAAACCAACTTATAAAGTAAAGTTTACACCTACTTATAAGATATAATGAAAGACTTTATCTCTAATAACAATAAATAAATATATATTTTCTAAACTATTTTATTATCCAGATTTTTATTTATCTTATTAATGGTACTGTAATGATAAAAAATCTTGTTCAAATTAAAATAAAGTTTTATTTAACGTCTTAACTTCTCTTAGTCATTCTTATTCCCTTTTTCTTTTTTTTTTCTTACTTTTATTCTTTTGGTTCTCCACCACCATTATTCCATCGTAGCTAAACCATAACATACCTTTATCGCGAAGATGCCATCATGAAATCATCAGAAGATCAGTGTAAGACTCTTGTCGCAAGTTCGCTATACCACCACTTCACCATTCCGCTTATCACCTCAACTCCACTCGAACTATGTCAGAAAGAAAAAAAAATAATAATAAAACAATAAGATATTTTCTAAAAAATTTCCAACTTTCTATATTGATTACTTTCATAATCATTATATAAAATAAAATTTATTATATCGACTCATTAATCAACCTTTCTAATAATTTAACTTGTCCATACTCTACATATTGCTACAATGCCCATGATTTGAGACTTGAGAAAGATAAATGAGGGTTATATCTCGGAATATACAAAAAGATATAATTTTCAAAAGAAAAATAACAAGAATGATACATTTATCAGATATAAATCGCTAAATAATCAATCAGAAAGATGGAAACAAGTAAAAGGATTAATATAAGAACAATATAAGCTACAAACCCATTTCCTTTAATCAAGGTTTAGAGTTAATTATTGATATACACTGCGAAATGTCAAAAAAAGTCTTAGCAAGACATTGAGCATGATAAAATAAGACAGAGACGTGTATTTCATACAAAACTCGCACTTTACAGAACAACATTTTCTGCATATTTTTTCTCATTACATAATATTATCTTTCTTTCTCTCTTAACTATTGAATTTGTAGGATAAATAACATTTAAAGTAGCACTTACACATACACTTTCTCACAGATGATATTCATTAACAGATTGATATCTCTAAGTTTCTTGATGCCCTTGGAACTGTCAACAGAAATTCTGCCTTTTCACGGCAATGAAACTCCACAGTCCTACCGAAACCATCCTTCAACATGTTTATGCTAATCTTTTTCAACACAACTCCGCTATTGATGAAATGCTTTAGCACAAAAATCTCATTCTCAGTTCCTCTGAAGCCTTTAATCTCGACCACTTCAAGACTTGAGATTAAGCATTCGTGAATTCCCACTTTCTTAGCCCAGAATTGCATGTTGTCAATCTCAAACGGTGCTTCATAATCCTCCAATACATACAAAAAAAATTAGTCATCTTTTTTGAAAGAAAGAACCACACGTATATATGTGGCATATATAGCACATGCAAATTCCATGCACGTAATTTATACTCACAAAAAGATCTTTTTGTGAACATAGTTGAATGGTGAGACACTCTAACATAGGGCAACTCTTGAGGAAGAATGCAATTCCTATAAACTCATTCTGGTGCAAAGCTGTCTTCATGATCAAATGCCTTACAAGCATATCACTTTTCATACGTAGATGTTCAGATCCACTTGGAATAACCTTAGCACATCACACACAAAACCTTAATCTAGATATATCATTCCGTAATTCCATATTTCAATTCTGATAACAACTATAACAAGTGAATTTTGAAAGAAATATATATATATACACACACATATATATACCTGAAGCACAAAACTACATACAGTTAAAACCCTAGCAGTAGAGACACCTTCCACCAGATTGTAAAGAAGTTGACCATGTCCTTCGAATCCATATTCAAGAGAGAAGTCAAGTTCTGCCTCTTCCATTAAGGGGGTGTTGATTTCTATGGTGAGAAAGTTCATCAAGCCACAGAACTTGAAAACTTTGAGATTTGGTGCATTGACTTTGAAATGAGCAAATTCAAAACGGCACTTATCCAGAACCAGCTTTCTTAGTCCTGCATGTTCTTCTTCCCCTAGGTTGAAACTGTTGGAGCTCCAGCATTTTTTGAAACACAAACTCTCGAGCCTTTCACAGTTCGAAAGCAAAGCCTTGATCGCAGTGAACCTCACTTCCATCCAACCCAGAGAGATGTCTTTGAGTGCATGAAAGTTAATCATTTCAGCCTCGAGAAAGCTACACGAATACAATTTCAAAGACTGGAGACTGTAATTGTGCTTGTAAAACTGCGCTGGAAAATCAAACTTGGCCTCGTAATCATCAAAATAAACATTGTTTTCGTTCCGGTTGAGGTCAGCGAAGTCAAGTTCCAACTCTTTCACCTTACGTTGTGTGGCAAAAGCAATGCATCCATGAATAACCTCGGTAACCTTTTCTGGCATTGGTAGCCTTAGAGAGAACTTGTTCAACTCTCTTCCTTTGTGGTTTTCAATCCAAAACTTCACGAATTCAAGAAAAGCTCTTCTCTGGGATTCTCTTGTTTCAACATGTTGACTTGCTTCAACAAAAAAGAGTTCATTGAACTCTAGGTTTGGCGTGAACTTGCATATGTTCAACCATTGTTTTGAAAGCACAGAAGTTCTCACTGCTTCCTTGAAGGGGAGGAATGAAACTATGGTCAAAAGCAATTCAAATGGGAACGCATTGAAGCAGTTCAAGCTCGCTTCCATGGCCAATATGATTGAAATAATTAAGGTGTGGATGAGAGGGAAATGTAAATAAGAATGCATGCAATGAGTTCAACTACTTATTTGTTTTTATCTTTTTTCAGTAAATTTTATACACCTATTAATGTTTTTGAAGTTACTTCATGGGTGTCATTGGAAATAAATTTTAAGAAATAGTTGTAATTAATTATTTTACAGTTGTTGTCTTGATTCCAATTTTTTAAATGAAACTAATAGTTGTTGTATACGTTGCACTAAGTAACTTACCAATTCCTTCATAACATATATCTTACTTTTTGGTATATAATAAAGAAAGAGAGAGAGGGACTGAGAAAAAAATATAAAAGAAGAGAGAGCAATTAATAAATGTAATAAATGATTTAATAAAAGATGAAGAGAAATTAAGAAAGATAAATTGTGTGCATAATAATAATAACTCTGCCATTTTTGGGTGGAAATTGTTGGCTGAAATTCTGAATTTTTAAAATAATTAGTAGTAACTAAATTTTCTTTTTCGGGGGTGCCAATTAGTGTAGGATAATATTTCAAGATTAATTAACCTTGGGAGTATCGATTTTTTTAAGATTTAAATTTTTATATATTATTTATGTAAAAATATATATAAATCATTCCAGATTATGTATTGCGGAATTTTTTATTTAAAAAGTCTACTTTGATGTTAAAATTAAAATTTTAATAAAGTGATAAAAGTTGCTTGCTGAATATGTGTGTAGGTGTCAATTTTGCATCTAATTATAAATAATAACATTGTTAGGTAATTAATTTTTCTCTCTAGAATGATTAATAATGTAATGAAATTATTAAATTTTTTAATGGTAATTAATTATATTTGTTGATTTATTAATTATTTTCAAATTATATTTATTCTTTTAAATATTAATAATTTTCATTTATTATGACTAAATTATTAATTAAATTTGATTATGCTTTAATTATTTTATTGATTATATTATTATTATTTATTATATAAAAATTAATATTAATAAAATATTAATAATAATTAATTATTTAAAAGTAATTAATAATCTATTATATATGTTTATCGTAATGAATTATATACGTTTTTATACATATACTTACACAGTTTTTAATCGATTATATACGAGTTTCTTTTCAAATCTCAACACATGTGAAGAAGTTTGACATCATTTCTATGTTTTTTTAGGAATTTTCATGTTTATTATATATATATATATATATATATATATATAACAACAGTTCAAAATAGAAAGATTGTTACAATTTCTTAAAATAGGCAAATGCTTACTGCACCTCATCATTTAGTTCCGCATCCATTGCTAACAAGAAAAAGACAGAATTACTCCTCTAGAATGCAAAATAATAATTTTGAAAAGTCCTTTAAAATGCATTTTCTTACTTTAGGAATGTCCTTTCCGAATGAAATTATAAAAGTCTTTTTTCAGAATATAAGTTTCCGGAATTTTAATTTCGGAACACATTCAACACCCTTCAAATGATTTAGTGGCTTCTGGAATTCAATTTCCGGAAGCCAGCCTGCAGCACGAAAAAAAAAAGAATTCAGAACTTATTTACACCATCTTGTTTTATTTCTAAAATAATCCAAACTCATTGTCAAGAAATTGTTGGAGAAAAACTGCCACCACCTACTCATGTTATTGCTTCCGGAGTCATTTCAGACTACAGTGAAGTCAACTAAAATGTACAACTCCTTTTATGTAAAACTACCAAGGATAAAATTGAAATTTTGAACATTTTATGACGTGCAGAAAGTATTTGATGGGGTGCAAGAAGTGATTGCCCTTAAAATATTATCTGAATTTCCCTAATGTAGGAACTATAAAGGTTTTCCACATTTAATAAATTTGTTCTTTGTTTCGATCTTAAAATACTTTATTAATTTATATATTTAAAATCAATATTAGTTATACTACTAGTCCACATTTACTTACTTAATTAATTATCAAAATATTATTAACCAATTCAGATGTTGGTATTGTTATATTATGACTTAAAGAGACAAAATTTCAAAATAGTATTATACTACATTGTGAAATATGTTTTGGTCTCTTTAAAATTTTTAAAGTTTAACTTTCATTTTCTTTAAATGTTATGTATTTTTTTTTCTAATTTTGAAGTACACTAATTTTGATCCTCTAAATGTTATATCACTTTTTGTTCTTTTACAAGAAGTTATTTAAGCCGATGAAGAGTCAAATTGGTAAATTTTAAAACTAAAAGGACTAAAAGGGGGAAATTGGAAAGACTAATATTAAATTTTGAAAATTGTAAAAGTGGCAAAAATATATTTTATAAAAAATTAAAAGAACCAAAAGTAAAAATAGACTAAGTATGTATGTGGAGTCCTTTTTGTTATAACTTCTTGCTTCTGATTTTGAAAACCTTATCCACAAAAATATTCTTGGGCTTCATTGGCCTCTTAAATGTCATCCACAAACAGCCATTAAAAACACATTTTGACCAAAATTTAGAAGAGATAAACTCTATTATCTCATTAGGCCCATCTAGTTTCACATTGCTGCTTCCTCCTTCTGCTCTTCTACACTCTTCAACAGTTTATACACAAGAACACTTTGCATAATGACATTAAATATCAAATTCAGGATTCATATTACTTGTTCTAAACAAATTTGTGCACCATTCAAGGATGTTATTGGAAGGTAAAGTTCCAATACAGTGACTTGTGGCACTCTCTTTTCCTTCATGTCAATTGCAGAGTAGCATGTAGCTGTTTCACCATGACACTGGTTTGGCTTTCTCATCTAATTCTTAACATTTTTATGTTCCTTCCTATATCCTCACTCTCTCCTTCTCAGGATGCATGTAAGCATAATCACTTCAATATGTGAAAAATAATAGATCCTTAGTATCCACACAAAAGAAAAACTGATATTTTTGCTTCTATTATGTTCACTGCTATCAAGATACAATATCTAATGAAATCTACCATTTTGACACCAAATTCTGATAATAGAGCTTACTCTATCATATTGGCAAAAGTTGTCATCAGATGCTTAAAAATCAGTGTTTCTCAAGCAAGAAATTCCATAACCTCCTGATAATATGATATAACTTTCGCTGAGTCTATTAATTTGAGCCACAACACAAACACGGCTAATAAAAAGTTAAATTATTCAGTTGATCTTACTTGTTATCAAAACTTTTGATTTTAGCTTTTGTCAATCAATTTATTTAAATTTCTACAACCATTTTTATCCCATTTTTAATTCTTACTGCAAAGAATTGTAAGAAATAAAAAAAAACTGGGCGTGGGTGAGTTATCTTCATGAGTGTCTGCAAACGAGAATACGTTATCCGAACCATAAGGAGCATCAAACAGATTATAACCTTATTATAATATACCATGTTTGAGAAATTTCTCAGACTAAACAAATACACCTCAGACTTGATGATAATTCAGAAGTAGAGGAGTAAAAAAAACTAATAAACTCTAATGATAGTGTTCCTCAGCAGTTTCATCATTATTAACTACTATTTTTTTTTTATACAAATAGACAAAACGGCGGGATCATCCAGACTTCACCAAAATCCTGTTACCACATTCCAAAATGGACTTCCTCATCAGACCACAATTAAAGAAGTCCGGGGATTCTTCTTAACTCCTCCACCCTACTGCTTTGCCTGCAAAAATGAGTAGAATGAGAGGTTATGTATACTTGCAACTAAAATTGTTACTTTCAAAAGAAACAACCAGATAAGATATCAACAAAGTCAGTCAGTAGTATACTACAAAAGAAAAAATACAGTTGAAGCATAGATACAAAACCAATAGATGATGTTATTATCTTCAACTCAAAACCTTAATATAATTGGTTCAACTTGTTCATTGTACTAATGTCTAATTCAAACTCACTTGGATTCCTAACATTTAGAATATCTCTCCACTAGATGGAGAGTATAGACACACACCAAGATAAATTGGCACTCAACTCTGCCCTCTTGTGACTTTAAATCTCAATTTTTTCCTTCTTGTAACTCAAAATAAAATTGTTCCCTGAACATCTTTTGAAATAGAATCCTATGATAGTTTGCACTCCAGACAATGTAGGTTCCTCCACCTTGAAGTTAGTCCACCTAATCACCCAACCTCTAACAATACAATCTATGACCTTGCAAAGGCTCCTCCAAAGCTCAAACTACTAATGGGTAAGACTGAGAGCATGTCTATCTTTCATCAAGCACATGATGTGGCAATGGGGCATAATAATCAACAGATCAAATATCACTATGAAAAAATCTCATCTAGATACTACCTGTGAATACAAGAAGGTTCCGAGGATGGCAATAGCAGCTCCAAGAGCGTTAACAGGCTGAACTGGTGTGTGGAAGATGATAATTGAAGAAACTATAACAGATATACGTTTCATGGTGTTTCCAATGCTGAATGTCAAAGGAGAGATCTCATCCAGAGACATGTATGAAACCTGATTATACAGGTGATAAAATATACTCTGAGCTGCCATCCACCTGTTGTGCAAAGGTAACACCCATAAACAATCATAAGACAGAAGAAGCACAGAAGCTTTTAAGGACCACAAGTGAAAGAACAAGAATAATGGATATCTTAAAATAAGAACAAATGAACTCAAGTCAAATTTCTGTTTGAAAACCCAAACACGTAAATCAGGTTTCACATAAAACATCTTATACTTACCATATGATTTGAGGTCCAATTTGAGAGATTGCTGTTTGCCACCCAGCTGCCCACATCTGTGGTCCCTCCACAGCAATTGCAAAAGGTGTGAGAATTACAAGAGACAACATAGATAAACATGCATAGTAATTCATTCCACTAACAGCCTTTCCCTTCATGCCCTTCTTTGAAAAGATATTACGGAACACAAATGCCAAATTTGATATCATAGCTCCCATAAAACCTGAAAATATAACAAAACACTTATGAAATCAAAACCAAGATTGCATGAAAAGACTCAATTGCAAACAAATATGAGCAATATATTCTATCATAACATCTCGTAACAACATAAACAACGATGTATACTATATAGCAGTAAATCATCCTTTCCATTGACGTCTCAACACAAGCATTAACACACAATAATTAAATACATAAATACATATCCAACTTCTATACTATGCTCAACAACAAAATACAAAAATGCCACAGAATGTAATTGAAAGAACGTTCTTTTAATAGAAAAGCAACTTCTTTACCAATCATGTTGAAGTTGAGCTCAGTAACAGCAGCAAGTGCACATCCACCAATGATAGGAATTAAAGACAGATAGACTGGCACCGGAAAGGTCTCACCCAGAAGAAATCTGGAAACAAGAACACTGAAAGCAGGTTCACCACTCTTTATGATATGGGTGAAGGATACTGCAACTTTTGACATGCTAACAGTGGCAGCTACATGTCCTATTGTATGTGCAACAGCAACCTGAAGGAAAAAATCAAACACTAAGCTCATGTCTACTTCTACATATTAATAATTAGATAGAAAAGGCCAACATGCAAGTTCTCATTTGAATAAAAAAAGTGAATTTTCCACTTCCAAAACATAATTTTTCATCATTGAAAAAAAAAATCACTAATAAAGCTCCTCCCTATTCAACACATTTTGAATGAATTAACTTTGCTCTTTTTTTCATGAAATCAACAACCTCTCTTAAGTCAAAACACATAAATATCAATAGATGGAATAAAATTCCATATTTAAAAAGTGATTTCAGACAAAACATAAAGTTTTCTAGTATATCATGAGCAAACCATGGCTATGACCACATTTCTTGGCAATTTCTCACAATATCCAGAATCACAACAAAACTGTGATTGAGCACAATTTAAAACCTAGGTTACGTACATAACACATGAAAAACAAAAACATGCTTTCATAAACTTTTTTCTAAGGATACAAACAAAAGTGAGTAGCTTACAGGGAACAAAGTCTTCCAGAACTCAAGATCAGTCTTTGGAGGCTCAGCTATCCTGGTGGCCCAAGAGATCAACATCATGAGAGACCCACATGCAAGCGAGAGAGTTGAGGTAAGCCAAGGGTAGGGGTACGCATTCAGCACCTTCTTGTTATAAATGTTGAACACCACATTCAGAGCCCACCAGGTTGCAAAGTATATACCAATCTTCACCTTCTTAGCAGCCTCCGATGGATCCCCAGCCCCTTCCACCTCTGGTCTCTCAGCCTCATACGCCCTACATCTCCCAAGATCACCACGTTCACGCCTCACCGGAGACCCAACAAAATTCCCCAAACCAACACATGAAAGGTGAAGAGGCTTTTGAACTGATAATAAAGATCTCGGAGTCTTTTCCCTTGGGTGGGAAGAAGGGACAACAAGGGAACACGACTGACCTGAGGTTAAAGTTGAACCCTTTTTCCGTAACAAAACATCGGAGGCTCCGATCGATACGGCAGGGTGTTTGACCGTGCAAATCATAGTGTGATCACTGATGAAAGGGCGAAAAAACAATAACAACAGAGTATAAAAAACTAAACTTTCCGATCAAAACTTTAATGGGTTGTTGCTAATAAATGAAGGGGAGATCAGAAAAAGCAGAATGGAAAATAGGGATCCCGTGCAAGTGTGTCAGTGTCAGTGTCAGAGCCGTGAAATGAAATCTCACGGACTGAACACTATAATTATTAAGTGATTTGAGAATGTATCAATGATTTGGCTCTTTAACTCAAATCACTGTGACATAATCACAGAAGCTTAGTGCTAAGATAATATTTAAATTTAGGAATGGAAAAGATATTAGAAACTTTTTAAGGGTAAGACAAGTTGGAATGAGAAATATGGTAAAGACAACAATGGGGGTTTTGGTGAAGCAGTAGAAGAGGACGAAAGATACAGCTGCTTTGCTGGTTTTTTTCCCTTTTCAAAACCCTTTGGTTGGTTGCTCCCTGCTAGTAAAAAGGTGAAAAATAAAATTTTTCACTCCCTATTTATACACACACTCTCATTAATTATATGCACTTATTTGATTATTTTTATCACCCATCATAATATGTATTGTATACTATGTTAGAGGTTATATACTATATATCATAAACTCTAAGTATACATAAACAATATTATAAATAAAATAACTATAAGATATATCATAAATTTCAGAGAAAATATATAATATCAAAAAGTCTAATTTTTTATCAAGTCGAAAGAATGAGAGTCTCAGACCCCAGATTGTGTATTGTAATTTATAATTAGTATTTTAAGATTTTTTTTAAATAACAAAAGTTAAGTTATGTATTGAATAGAATAAATACATTTTTATGTAACTAAATTTCAAATTCATGATAATTCAATAAATTCTTTTAGAATGTGTAAATTTATAATTTGGATAATTTTTAATATGTTAGTTATATTTTAGATTTGTACTTTATAATTAAAGTTTTGATATAAGATAATTTCTAACGATTGGAAAATTATTTTTGAAAATAATTAAATTTAATTCAGAGATAAAATAAACATGAGCAGTTAAAAATATTAAATATATTTAGAAATGTGGATTTTTTTAATAAATAATAAATATGGATTGATTTTATAAGGTCACTGGGAGAAAATTTTGTCTCCTTATAAAGATAGTGTGTAAAATGTATCTCCAGTTAAAAGGTAGATAAATTATTGAAAGTGGCTAATTGATAAAATAGGGAAATTTATCTATTTTAATCTATAATACAAAAAATAAACTATCTGTAACCACTATTAAGTTACTTTTTTTAGTTTATAGAAGAGTAATAGTTCTATGAATAGTTTATTTCTGAAAATTAAGGTTAGATTATTTGTAGCTAATATATGTTTTTTTTGTGTTATTAAACTAGAAAAGCACGGATTTAAAACTGGATGCAAGTGAATTCAAACTGAAGATAAATATTTATTTTATATAGCTAAAATTTATAGTAAGACTTTTGAATACATATATAAACTGTATTATGATTAAAATTTACCATAACTATTTTAATATATAAATTATATTTTAAGTTTATGATAAACATTTATTCTTAACTATAAATAATTTTTAAAAATCTAGAAAGAATAAAGTTAAAATTTTCTTAAATATTCTCAGTGAAAAAAACTCTTAAAGAAATTGGCAGTTAGCATGCATGTTCCCTATTCTTGTACTTTATGCATGTGGAAGAGAAGAAGGACTTAACACGTGGATTTGATTGAGTGGTGACGTGGCATTGGATACTATGACAGGGTCCACATTGAGATTCTAATGAAACAGTAGCTGAATACAATAATGTCGTAGTCTTCACATGTTTCGATTTCAGGAGCAAATACGAGGAAAAAAAAAAAAAAAAAAAAAAAATTAAAAAAAAAAAAAAAAAAAAAAAAAAAAAAAAAAAAAAAAAA
>Ga0209700_107438_pt1 | contig 15500 bp, 9 predicted proteins | sample SiratroredBW_FD_187528 | JGI IMG/M metagenome (GOLD analysis project Ga0209700, IMG submission 187528) | Root nodule microbial communities of legume samples collected from California, USA - Siratro red BW (SPAdes) (version 2) | ecosystem: Host-associated > Plants > Roots > Nodule | place: USA...
TGTGTGTTCCTAAACTACACACAGCGAACCACTTATGTGAACTGAACGAACCACTTAGTGCTTTCATCCCTTACACAAGTCTGTGTGTTCCAAAAGTACACACAGCGAACCACTTATGTGAACTGAAGGAACCACTTAGTGTTTGCACCCCTTACACAAGTCTGTGTGTTCCAAAAGTATACATAGCGAACCACTTATGTGAACTGAACGAACCACTTAGTGATTTCACCCCTCAGACAAGTCTGTGTGTTCCTAAACTACACACAGCGAACCACTTATGTGAACTGAACGAACCACTTAGTGCTTTCATCCCTTACACAAGTCTGTGTGTTCCAAAAGTACACACAGCGAACCACTTATGTGAACTGAACGAACCACTTAGTGATTTTACCCCTCAGACAAGTCTGTGTGTTCCTAAACTACACACAGCGAACCACTTATCTGAACTCAACGAACCACTTAGTGCTTTCACCCCTCAGACAAGTCTGTGTGTTCCAAAACTACACACATTGAACCACTTATGTGAACTGAACGAACCACTTAGTGCTTTCACCCCTCAGCAAGTCTGTGTGTTCCTAAATTACACACAGCGAACCACTTATTTGAACTGAACGAACCACTTAGTGATTTCACCCCTCAGACAAGTCTGTGTGTTCCAAAACTACACACAACGAATAACTTATGTGAACTGAACGAACTACTTAGTGCTTTCACCCCTAAGGCAAGTCTGTGTGTTCCAAAATTACACACAGCGAACCACTTATTTCAACTGAGCGAACTACTTAGTTCATTCACCCCTCAGAAAAGTATGTATGTTCCAAAACTACACACAGCGAACCACTTATGTGAACTCAACGAACCACTTAGTGCTTTCACCCCTCAGACAAGTCTGTGTGTTCCAAAACTACACACAACTACACATAAGTGGTTCGCTGTGTGTAGTTTAGGAACACACAGACTTGTCTGAGGAGTGAAAGCACTAAGTGGTTCGTTGAGTTCACATAAGTGGTTCGCTGTGTGTAGTTTAGGAACACACAGACTTGTTTGAGGGGTGAAATCACTAAGTGGTTCGTTCAGTTCACATAAGTGGTTCGCTCAGTTTAGATAAGTGGTTCGTTGTGTGTAATTTTGGAACACACAGACTTGTCTGAGGGGTGAAAGCACTAAGTGGTTCGCTTAGTTCAGATAAGTGGTTTGTTTAGTTCAAATAAGTAGTTTGTTCAATAATTTCGAAAAAAATGTACCACATAATAAAACTACGAACAGAAAACCCATCACGAAGTGATCTTTCTGTTATAAGGATGTCATTGGCGTACGTAATGGAAGAAAACATGGAAACCAGATACCCAAAACACAGCAACAAACCAATATTCTGCATACATGCATAACACACCAAGCATAAAGGATGCACATAAACGTAATCTACAACGACGCACAGATCCAAACCAACAACCAAAAACCACACCAATATTCTGGGTTTCTTGAACATAAAAAAGACAACACATTGAGAGAACCACCAGTAACCATAAAAAGCACACGACGAAACGATTATTAAACATGAACGAAGCACTCATACAAAAACCACCAACAATGTTTCATACCAACAACGGATGAGAGAACATACACAGTTTAGGGTACACAGCACGGTAGGAAACACCACAATGACGGTGGTCTTGCGGTCGGAAAAACGAAGGCGGATCTGTGGGCAGAAGGAACGGAAATCTTGTTGTTTCGTCTGTTCTCTCTCCTTCAGAGGATGCGGGGTTAATGAGTGCAATGAGAGAATGAGATCTGCTTTTCCCTCTCAAATTGTCCTGCATTTTCAGATGGGAAATGACAAAAGCAACCCTTTGCAAAAAGACAAACATGAACCACGTAATCAGATAACCATCTGTGTTTCTCTTTCTTTGCCACACAGGACGACACTGCCACGTCGGAGTGTCAAATGGAGATAAGAGAAAAAGGAGTGTCAAAGTAACATTTTCCAAGAATTTATTATGGATCAGAATAACTAAATGGTGTCTTGAGAGACAACTTTGAAGTCGTATAAGTCGTCTATAATGATATGACTTCTAATTTTTTTAACAAAAGTCGTGTCTACAAATGTTAATTTTTAAAGCTATAATTTCAGTTTAGAAATTTTTTTTTAGAAACAGACCTAGTCTATTCACATTGTACACACTGTATCATCTAATATATTATATGATTTGTATCTTCAATCTTTTTATTAGTTTTTGTTGTTAAAATCTCAAAACAAAAATTTCACATTAACGAGAAACATGTGATTTTTAGGTTTTTCATTATTTAAAAAATGTTTATGCTAAAATACACTTAGAAACATTAACAAATTTACAAGATTTAAACCGAACAAATCTATAAAGAAAAGATTAAACTTTAGATGAACAAAAAACAGCAACAAATAGAGTGTTTTCAAACTTCAGTTTTTTGGTTTGATTTGGTTCACGAATATTTGCAATATATCTGAGTTAGTTAAAATCAGTTTAAAATCATTAGTGCTATCTTCCTATTCAACTTAAATAGTGAATATACTTTTATTTCATCACTTTGATACACCACTTTTTCGTTTCAAAGTCGTCCTTCAAGTATATTTTACCTATTTTCTTAATAAAAAAATTCTTTCATCTATTTAGGTAAATTTTAGAAAAAATTATACCATTATGATAAATAAACCGTTTATTTACATGTTTGTCTAGCATACAATGATTGTTTTGCTATATCTATAACATTTTTAAAGTGAACAGCATTTGTGTATTCTAGTCAATAATATAAAATATGTAATATTGTAAACTTACTTTGTTGAATCTAAAAGTAAATGTTTCTAGTATTAATTGTAATAAAATAACTTATTAGATATTTATAAAAAAACTCCTTTAAAACAACAAACAAACCCAGTTGTATATTTTTTTATAAACTATTAAAAGAAATGATATAAAATTCATTTTAAATGTATTAACTACTTTAAAAATCATATTTAACATTAGTTTTACTAATAGTATAAAAATATTTTTTTATTCTTCTATCCCTCACATGGTGAGAACCTCACTTCACTCAAGCAACTAAGGTTGGAATACCTTCATGTGTCTCCACCTTAGATGACCAAACTAATTTTGAGCAATGGGTACGAACTGTAGTAAATTCGTGTACTCACGATTTATCGTAAACTCTTGTTTACAGATAACAAAAATCTTCACTAGACATATCTCACCTAAAGAGAAAAATGTATATAAGCATAAATGCGTAAAGTACATATACTAATAAAAATAATTTAATTATTATTAATAACAACCACTTGCAAATAACTCATCTCACTGTTGTCACCTTCTATGATCTTCACCTTACCATCACCAAACATAGTTTGTCACTCAACACCTCCTTACGCCATTTTCAACTTCTCCCAGCTCACCATGTTAGCTTGCAACTTAAAAATAAGTAGGACATTAAAATGACTCCGACAGCACATGCCTCAATGCTGAAGTTGAAGAACCATAGAACCCATGTCTAGCGTCAAAAGCACTGTGTCATGTTCCTCAAAACCAACACGTGCCAGACTGAATATGTCAAACACTAAAAGCACGATGGTGCGATTGTCAAGTTTGGTCCAAGTACCTGAAACTAAACCAAGAAAGAGTATCCATCTGACAAAATAGATCTCATCCAATAGATCGGTCAAAATACTCCAATATAACTCAATTAGAATTCCGATTGAACTAGGCTAACAAATTTTCCACTCAAACATCAAACCGACCCAGACCGAAAAGTGCGTTTTGCCACCCTATATATCTCCCCATTGGTCCACCACCCATTAACTAAATGGCATGGATCCAGTGAAATAGTGCGTGTTGGATTTGGGATTTCGGATACACACTTCATATGCCAAAAATAAAAACCACTCGAAGTAGTTTTAGTTCGGATATAACCGAAAACTTAAGATGCTGGTAAAAACATCATGGGATATAATCCATATAAAATCGATTATGCTGGATTACTTTTTCTAATATCATTCTCAAACACAGATCAATTAAGACAGAATATTGTTTCAAACTAGGACATTCAAAAGTTGTTGACCAATTGCTGACAGACTTTCCATATTCAATATAAAACATCTGGAAAATAATAAAAGGGAAAGATGGGGAAGTACATTTGAGGTTCAGAATAACTTGGTCAACAAATGGTGACCAATGTCACCAGATGGGAACCCTAATTTTAATGACAGTCCTCGTATTCTTGCAGAAGCCAGCTGACTTTGTTAACGAATGTAGATCTATTTTAGATGCAAGAGATGCATGCTATTATCAGCGATCAGATCCATATGCCGGCAATGTTGTTGTAGATTGTGATGAGTTGGGACTTTGAAATTGCATTCCAGGGGCCATTTGTTGTGGCATGCTACCAGGTGACATATAAACATTATTGTGCATCTGCATTGGCATAGATTGAACCGCTGCCGGTGGACCTGTCCCCCATCCAGTCTGAGACCCATTGTACGGTTGGCCAGGCGGGCCCACAATAGGAACAGCTTGTTGCCCTAAAATTGAGGGTTGGGCGTTAGGCGTATTAGGAATGGTATAGTCTCTGCTCCTATCATTATTGACCTGTAAACACAAATAATATATGAAATTAAAATTAAAAACAGAAATGTAAGCTTGGTATTCAGTGCCACTAAAGTACCACCCATCAAAATTAACGAAAAGAAAAACAAACACTGCACAGCAAAAAATCTAAAATTACGATACAGGATCCTTGTATTAAGATTTTGTAATTAAGGCAGTCCAAAGGTTCCAAGAGAAAGGGGTAATGGAAGAAAATGATACACAAGTAAAATTTGTCAAGCTTCAACATAAAGATTTTCTGTGCATTATAAAAAATCTAACATCATCCATTCTCAGATAAAAAACTAAGGGTCAACACAAGATTCTCAAGTTTAGTAAAGTCAACAATGTATATCCATGAATGAGAATGGGCTTTGCTGGCTTGTATAACAACTGAACACTGGCGTATCATACTGATACGAGGCATCTTCAACTCAGTTTTCAATCATTTATTCAAATGAACAGCAATCAATGCTCAGTCTACAGATAGTGTTGGCTGTTTACCTTTATACTAAGATCAGTATGTCGCGAATACGAAATGTGAAGCTTGCAAAAGCCTCCATCATATATGCAATGGCCTTCCAACGCTTCCTTGGCCACAACAGCTGTCTGGGTATCTGTAAATCATAGCATGTCACTCTCCCAAGCTTATATTGCCATTATAAAATATAACAAGGTAAACCATCAATGAAAGTTGAAGATATCCACGATGACACTAATTGCATACATATCACATTTCAATTATCAATGTTAAACCTGTCAAAGATAAGTATGTGTTCTAAGGATATTTCCAGCAACCAAACAACACCCATAACATTGGGAGAACAAGAAAGTGCAGTTAGAAGTATTCAATATATCTATCCCAAATGAATCAATGTCAATAATGGGACACGCACGTTGACCTCAAAGATAATGCAAACAAGGGGGTTAATCTGAGATAGCAATTGGCCCAAGTTTTTGGGGGCTTTACCTCTCCTTAAAAGGAAAAGTTGGCTCAAACACAATTTTGAAGAACTAGACAATAAAGTTTTTTAAAGAAGAAAATACCAAAAATAAAAGGAGCCTTAACATAAACTAAATGGAGGAAATTCCAGTTTCAGAGAAGGAAATATGCTGCCTGTGTATATACGAGGGCAAAAGTTAACACTTGCCCCTTCCCTCACCAAATTCAGACCATAAGTAGCTGTTTTTTGTAGAAGAAACAACTTGCATAGACACAATTGAAAACATCAACCAAATTTAATTTTCAAAACATAACATAAAGACAAACAATTGAAATGCACAACCATTAATAATCAACAGTACAAACAATATCAAAATAATCAAGGTTGTCAAAATCAATATATTACATTTAGATCATGAGAGGGATGATGACATCATAAATCATGTGATTGTAACACAGATTATAAGATTTTCGGAAAAGAAAAGGATATATTTTCATATAAAAATATGATAATATAATTAACTAATACATATAATAATATCACTAAAATTCCAAGAAGAATTTAGATAATTTTTTATCGGTATTTTTATTATTTCAATTTATTAGCAATTATGGTGGGACGGGGGTAAACATAAAAATCAGTCCAGAAACCTAGTATTTCAGATGAAGACCCAAAAAAAAAAAACAAATTCATGTGTTGCAGTAACAAATAAATAAAATAGCTTCTTCAGCAGTTCCTCAGCCAGCCATAGTAGAACTTTAATAGACCAGAAAGAGAAAAGGCACTCCAGCAAACCATCATAGACCAAACCCAATCACATATTCCACAATCCTGTAAATATGATTCGTGATTTCACTCTGATCCCACTCAAAAATGCACAAGATCGTGTGATTCTACAATCTTCAATAACATTTTTTATAACATTAAACGATGTAAAATTTTTCAAAGAATTAACCTGGATATTGAATCAGAGCCTGCAAACCACCATTCTTGTCGAACATTGCAATTTTTTGGACAGGTCCAAAAGCAGAGAAAACCTGTAAGAAAAGTTAAAAAGTAAATAAATAGTATGATATTATCAAGTAAACTGTATTGCTTATTAATAATTAAAAAAATATGGCCTGTCATGATTCGAAGTACCATGTGTAAGACATCCAATGTTACAGCATATTGCATGTTCTCAATAGATGCAAGAAGAACATTACTCTCAGTCTCTAGTCTTTTCCCATCCAAACCAACCATAGCCTGCACATATTACATCCGAATATTTAGAATAGAGAAAAAATCCTTAAGCAAGTCTGCACGCAAGGCATCCCTTCAGCAGAAGATGCAGACACCAAACTAATGCACAAAATATAAACATTCAAAACAAGCAACGTGTAAATCTTTAATTGAATATAAAAACTGGTAGCAAGATAAGAGATATCATATTGTTACTCCTGTAAAACATGGAAATGTTGAGTGACAAAAACAATACCTGTCCACTTCCCTCCACAGCTGATGGAGCAACAGGAAGGTAAGGATTAGTATAGTCTCTGGATAGAGAAAAATAATCAATTACAAATTGAAAAATTATTATCACAGAAAGAAAAAAATAAGGAAACTAAGCTAAAAACCAACAGAACGGAATATTGATAAATAAAAGAAAAAGAGACTGCAAAACTTGGGGTTCTGTAAGCCAGCAATACCTGCTCCTGTGACTTTGAAACTTCACACTTAAATCTGAATGTCCAGAATAAGTGATCCTAAGGGTACATGGTCCCATATGCTCAGGAAGCAGATACCTGATATCAAGCCAAGGTTAAAGAGCAATAAACAGAAATAACAAGTTGGGAAAATACTAAGAATTACGTACTGTTCTAATAACTAAGAATTTGCAGTTCAACCCAAACTTGGCACTTTTTTATCAGGATCAGTTCAGTTGGAACAGTGGTTTATGTAGCCACGTTGTCAACCAATCCAATGATCCATAAAATTACAAACAAATGCAAAAACAGAGTCTTAAAAGTCCAAAACATGTTAAATATAAAAAGAATTGCCAAAGTGTAAATATATAAATAATCCAACAGTTGATTGCTGAACAATCTCCGAGAACAAATGCACCATCTACTTCCACATGATCCCTAACAGTTAAACTAAATAGCCGCTCAAGCAAATAATATACTTATACCTAGGTATGCTTCTTCCATCCAAAGCATCCTTTGCAGAGGTAGCAGTCTCTGCATCTGAGAATTGAACCAGTGCCTGCACAACAACAGGTGCACCAACGAATTATCTTCCGCTCATAGAATATAAAAAAAGTGACAACAGATACGGGTGGCCTATCATTAAACCTGAAATCCTGCTGTCTTCTCAAAGGTGGTAATCTTATGCACAAATCCAAACGCTGAAAAAACCTGCACAAATGAATAATAAACTTTCAGGATGATATTGCTAACGTAAATCTTAATAGTAGAACACAAACTAGAAGTTCAGCATCTAGGCGAGTAAATGTGTCACTCAACTAAAAAAACTAGCAAGAATAAAAAACAATACAATTACAGGACTTAAATAACAATAAGCAAGTTTAAAGCTCTAAGCAAATCAATATATCTCTTGAAAAGCTACAAGAATGATGCTTTTGCTGCATATGCTGGTGCCAGAAGAGCTAAAACATTGTAAGTGAAAAGCAACACAAATGAAACATTAAGAAACTATCAAAACAATTGCCAGACATTTCTCATTAACGATCTGGTATTAACTGTAAAAAACGAGAGAAATAGTTCACATCACAGTTGTCTTATATGAATCATCACCTAGAATATATAACTACAATAATACTTACAAGAATTTGAAGTTAATGGTATCATTCACTTTGATACTAGAATAAATGACTCAAAATAAAGGATTTGAGAAATAACTTGCCTCCTCAACTATAAATTACTGAAAACTCAGCATTCAGTTGCCAAGTTTAGAAGGAAAATTTTGGTGTACTTTCAGATATGACTTCAAAAGCACAACCAAACAATAGTTGGAACACAGAAAATAACTCAACAGCACAGAATCCGGTGACTAAATCTAACTGGCTATGCAGATGACGAGTCAATAAAGCACAGATGCACAGTAGAAAAAAATGGAAATGCCCTAAACTACAAGAATGGCAGGAGTTGAGGGGGAATAAGGAAGAAGAGGTAGTGTTAAGGAAAGGAGAAAGGAGACAAACACACAAGCGCTATTTCTCCCAAAGCACTAAGCTGCCAGTGAAGATATTGCCTTGTCATGGGCCTGCTGATTCATTCACATACATGTCAACAATTTTTCCATAGCCTGACAAAGAAAAACCTAATCATAAAACTAAATGACCAGCATCCTCTTGATTACAGTGTTAGCATATAACTAATACACACAAGCAATCGCTTACCAAATGCAAGACATCAATGCTGACAAGACGTGCATCTGCACCCTCAATCGTTACCAACAATACATTCCCAGGAACATCTGCAGCAGTTTTGTTATTCACTATTTCTTGCCTGTTTGAATATTGTAGGTATACAGTTTTTCCTCGTACTTGAGCAGGCTCTGATGATGAGGCATAGTATGATATCATTGCAATGGCCTGATTTAAATCTGCCTGCAGGTTGCGGTTGCAACATATAATTTTTAACCAACAATCAGTAACTTTATATGAAGATAAAACCAAGATATAAGGAGGGAAAATGGAGAACAAAATACACTCACAAATTCAATAAAAGCTTGATTTCTGTTTGCCCCAACATTACATTTTGTGTTCACAACTTTTCCAAACGGCTTCCCAAGCTCAATCAGTTCCTCCTCTGTGCACTCCCATGGCAAGTTTCTCAAATGAAGCACCTTTGACGGCGGCTGAGTGTAACGGAACTGTGGCTGGCTAGATACGGATGCCATTTCAGACAATAACCCTAAATCTGTCCAAAAAAATCAGAAAATCCGCAGTCCCTTAGACTACAACATACATTTTACAATTAGTTATACCATTATAAATCCACAATCACTGATACTTTAGCCATGCTTCCTAAAGATCCAACAACCATGGCCGTAAAATTGGCTCAATGCAACTCAACTTAATAAATTTCTATTTCCATTATGCAATTAAAATTTGGTGGGGAAGAAACCAAGAATATACAACAAAGTTTTGGGGGTAACAGCAAAGTGCAGACGAATTTGCAATTCAAGACATTCAGATTTCACAAATTGACAAATCCCAAATGAAAGAAATCAATAGCAAACGGATTTAATCTGTTACGACCAATTTTGGTGTTAACTGTTATACGGAGACAGCGTGCGATCCACAGCGAGAAAGCAGAAGAAGGAATAGAAAAAGGGTTACATCAAAGCAAAGCAATTACCTGAGAGAATTGAGAGAAGGAGAAGAGCTTATACACGTCGACGGGATTAGGGTTCTCCAACTATAAGGAATTTCTCCGTTATCGTTTATGGCACCACGGGCAAAAACAAGGCCTTTAAAGCTGAACCGTAACCATATATTATTTATATAAATAAGATAAGATTTTTATTTAAAAAGAATCTTAAATTCACTTTTGTATATGTAGCGGTTTGTAATTTCATTTTTCTTAAAAAAAATAATCTTTTTGGTTTTTAAAAATTATTCAATAGTAGAATAAATAACATCTAGGTTTAATACTAATTATTACTCAGAAACACGTCAATATATTTTATATTTTATTATATATAATCATAATAAATAAAAATTATTTCATTTTAAAAAATTGAAGTGCCAGATAAAAAAAAATATTTTCATATGGATTAAAATTGTGTGTTTGTCAAAAAATTAGAATCAGACGTGTGCTTTAAGTTTTAAATTGCCATCAATTAGACAATCAGTTTATTTTGTAGATTAAGTATTTAATCTTTTATATTTTAAAAATTCAATTTAATCTCTTATATTTAAAAAAATAGTCCTTTTGGCTTATTAAAATTAATTTTATTAGCAATTTAAAATATTGAGGATTAAATATAATCACAAAATAATATATCTTTTCTTAAATGTTTTTACTATACATAATTATTAGACTAAAATGGTTACAAACCTTTGATTTTTTTATTTTACTTTAAATGTTTTAATATATAAATATTTTATCAATAGATACTGTTGCATTTATAACATAGATTTATGTATAAAAATTCAGAACAAAGGTATTCACAGAGGGTCTGCTTTATTTTTATTATATGTTAACTTTATGAGATGAATAATTTGAAGCATGAATATGTTATTTTTCATAGTGTACTATTCTTTAAAGTAAAATAAAAAAATCATTGAGATATGCGCTAGAAAATAGAAATACCAACTTTTAGTCACAAAATAATTTTGGTTAAAAATACTCTTAAAATGTAAGTTTGTAATTCTATTTACACTATATATATATATATATATAATTGAAAACATTATTAATAAAAATAAGAAATGTTTAAGAGGAGAGAAATAATGATAAAAGAAAGAAAGATGATCCAATGATATGTTGAGGCCTCTAGATTAGTTTTAGTTTTGAGATTCTAAATATTGATAGATTAATTGGAGATAAAAAAAAAGTCATATATATCTTGTTCATTTTGAACCCAATTTCCCCAAATAAAAATTACATTGGTAAGTATAAAAATCTATTAAATAAACTTATCATATCCTATGGTGCCTCACTTTTTACGATCACCAAATATGTGTTATCTAATCCATGTCAAACATAAAATATTATAATACAATAATATTTATAAATATCAAACATTTAATACTCTTATTGTATTTGCATATTTGATAATATTTTGAGTACAAACGAATCCAAATTTCTCGCCTACAAAAAAAAATTAAAATATAAAATAGATACCACTCGGTTCATTATTATTATTATATTAGGGATATGATATTTTAATGTACATGTGAATTATTTGTTTTCTACAATTTTATTTTATTTTTTTGTTTAACTTCTCAAATAATAACACTTTCTAACAATTAGATCTTTCAAGAACATTACATATAAACTTAGATCATTAAGAACACCGCATTTCACCTATGATTTATTATTTTTTAAAATTATTTATTTATTTATAGATAAAATGTCTCCTTTTCCCTAGTTTACTATAAAGACAATAAATTTCATCTTTTTAGATATTTTTCTTATAGTTTTTATTGTGAAGATTATTATAACTTTTAGATAAAAATATTTGAATGATATTGATCTTTTCTAATATATTTTCTTTCAAAATTTATAAATAATAGTGTTTGCAGATAAATATTTTATCAATCTTTCTTTTATTAATTTGATTATAAATTTAAAATATAAGTTTAGTAACTTTTGGCTTGAGTAAAGCTTATTGACATCATATGTATCAAAAAATTAAATTACTTGTGTTTTAAAAAAAAGTAACTATTATATATTTTACGTCAAACTTTAGTATAAATTCGTAAAACTTATTAGTGTTATATGAAAAAAGTACTAAACATTGTATTATTTTAAGAAATACATTTATAATATAATTTATCTTCATTAAATATGTTTCTTTTATTAAAGTACTGATAGATTACAACCTCTGTAAATAACATTCAAAAATATAGAATTATAAATATCTTGGATAAAATTTGATATTAATCATGTCTCAAAGTAATTACATTTTATTCTTTAAATGTTATTTACATAACTCCACTTTCTCAATAAATATTATTTTTATCTATTAAAAGAAGAAGTATTGATGCAATTTATTTGAGAAAAAAAAATAGGAATGACAAGATTAATAATCCATTAAAAATGATAACTTTTAAAATTGAAACTCTAAATATCATATAGTAAAAAGTATTTTTCAATGTATATATTCTACCACCCCTCTCAATTAGTGTTCCGTCCTGCTTATCACCAATTAGCCAAGCACTTAATCTTAGGAACACAATTGAGTAGAGAAGCTATGATGGTTTCATTAGAAGTTGTAATCTAAGATAAGAGTCTCTGCTTGTTTTGAAACTTGAATCTTGGTTGCTATCTATCTATGGCCTGATGAAGAAGCTTCTATATATATATATATCATAATAACATAAAGAAAGCCTCCTAATTAAAAAGGAAGCACAAATATGAGGAGCATAAGACAGAATCATGACTTAGCACTACCAACAAGGATATCCTTATAAGGAGTAGGAGCAGGAGCAGGAGTAGGAATAGGTAAAGTAACTTTGGTCTCTTGAGGTTCATGGCTTATACTTTGTCGTTCAATGATGAGGGGAACATGTCCTTCTCTTGAAGTCTCCAGACGCTCGTGTGCTCCACCTCTCAGTTTCTCCAGTCTAATTCCATTCATTTGTTGCATCTTGAACACTTTGATTAAGTTTGTCAATCCACCAATAAGGAACATTAGGCTTCCGAAGATGCCTAGCCAGATCCAAGTGCTACCCTGTATCAATCATCAACATTGACCCTCATTAGTACTCATAGTAATTAACCATCACCCACCAAGTAGTGTGCACTGCCTCTATAGAGGAAATACTATTGTTTGGGTTGCATGTTTTTGAAAGTGAATGAGACTTGTTATGTATCAGTTTTTAATACTATTTGAACTATTTCTTTTTTTCCTTGCTTGTAACATACAGTGCTTCTTGTACCTTATTGATATTATTATTATTATTAAGTAAATATCAAATATGAAAAGATTAACTAGGCCAACTCATAGCTATGCAGGTCACTTGTTGCTCAGTATTCATTCGCCTCATGTGCATAAAACTGTTGGCTGATCAACTAAAATCAAACTTAGAGCTGAATTCAATATATGTAGACCACTTACAAGTAAGTGAAGGCCGTGGTGAATATCTTTAGACTTCTCCTGATGATTTAGAATCGCACTGAGCATAAATGACAAACTCCCTATAAAAAATGGAATACACACACTCTGCTGCAAGATTTGAACATGACCGTCCGCTCTCTCATAAATTTGGCATGAGTTATGAATTGATCCTATCACCCACAATACAGGACCAGCAACAAGCATGTTAAGAGCGTACTTCTCCAGTTTGAAGTACCCATATCCTTTCTCCTCCTGTGTTTTGGTCCGCACACACCAAAGAAGATGATGTCCAATTTAGATTAGCAAAATAACTAAATAAACTAGTAATCCAAGCAGGTGATGACATTAATTAAAATACACAAATGCAAGCACCAATATAGACAAAGAAATATAGTAAATATTCAAATTGGTGGCTCAAAGTTGAATGTGTTGGCTAATAGGTCCTCACTAAAAATTATATGGATTCCTTGAAAAGTTCAAGAATCATTTATATGAAATTTTAATCATGAGTCAACACATTCATCTAAAATCTACCAATTTAGGTATTTAAAACTAATATGGATATTTACTCCTAACAACTAGATAGTCAAAAGTTAAATACCCAGACACTATCTTCATTCTTAGTGTGACTTCAGCATTTCTTAGACATGTTAGAAACAACCTTTTGCTTTAGGTATAGTATCCGACACCTATTGTAAGGTTTTGAATTTTAAAATAACTAATTATACAATACCAATTAGGCCATTTGCATAGCTAATGGCTAATGGATAGACGCTTGTATAAGATTCATTCTAATGAAAGATAGGTCAATTCCATGACTAGTGGTGCAAACCTAGCCTTCATTGGTAGAAACAAGTTAGACCTAGTTAATTAAGATCTTTCTAACTCAAGTTATTTTAGCAATTGTCCCTCATTTAAGGAGAGGGATACCTAAGTCTATATAATAGAAAAAAAAAATACTGTGGGTCTAACGTGACATTAAGAACCTGCTACTTTTAAAGTTTTTGAGTTGCAAAGGTAAGTTGTTTAACATATAAAAAATTATGAAAAATATACATATACACCCAAAAATAATAAAGGAGACAATATAAATTTCATACCGGGTATCCATGTATCATTACTGACTGTGTATGAAAGAAAGAGAGATGTAATGGTGGGATTGGTATAAGAACTCAAAAAACCTTATTATGATTAGATTATGTTTTTTAATATACATTCATTAAACTCAATATTGGTTGGTTTCTTATAAGGATCTTATTTGAAGATGGAAGTCTTTGAAGTATAGTCAGACACTAAACAGATAGATATAAACCTTAATTTGCTTTGTTATCAATCTTGTTAGTTTAAACTCTACATTTTAAACATAGAACAGAACAGAAGGAGCTGGTGGTGGAGAAATAGTATAAGTAAATGAACAATACATTACAAACATCAGGTTTAAAGCATATTTTAGGCAGTAAGAGTGCAATAGGATACGCACATACCTGAATAAAAAGGAAGAGGACTCCGAGCAAGGAAATAACCGTTCCAAACATCTGAACGAGAGGAACGGCAAACTCGACAAAAGCGAGTTGAAGGTCGAAGGCCATCAAGTGTAACTGGAAATCAATGCCAGCGAGATGGGCGAGGAGGTCATGGAGATTGACGAGGAGGATGAAGGCCAAGGCGATGATGATGAGAACGAGGCCTGATCGGGCTTCTGAGGAAAACTGAGCAGTGAGGCCAGAAAGCAGGAGGATGCAGGCAATGAGGTAGAAGCCTGCGTTGATGTACTCCAAGCGGTTTTTGGCCAGGCCCGGCCCGTAGGTGCGGAAGTCCCTTGCAGATGCTAGCTTCACCATTTCTTGATTTGTTTTGGTGTGAGACCTGTGGGATTCAGACGAGTGGGATTCGGACCTTACCAGAAGACAAGCAGGTCTGGTGCTCAGATTTTATTTGGACACGTGGCGACGTGCATGGCATTGTGTTAGTTAGTCTTCACGTTGCACTGTGACATGTGGCGTGACCAGAATAAACTGTGGATGGTGCTACATGTTCCAGACTGCTTCCAATAATAGACATGAGGAAATTACAAATTTAACCCTGTTGCTATAAAAGAAGGTTTTCCATGGAAGGGGTGCGGTGCATTTCTGAACATTGGTGGAAGGTATTG
>Ga0209700_107439_pt1 | contig 15499 bp, 10 predicted proteins | sample SiratroredBW_FD_187528 | JGI IMG/M metagenome (GOLD analysis project Ga0209700, IMG submission 187528) | Root nodule microbial communities of legume samples collected from California, USA - Siratro red BW (SPAdes) (version 2) | ecosystem: Host-associated > Plants > Roots > Nodule | place: USA...
AGAAAGAAGAATATGAGGAGAAGCTGAAGGAGGTGGAAGCCGTTTGCAACCCAATCATCAGTGCTGTGTATCAGAGATCAGGAGGAGCCCCTGGTGGTGCATCAGGCGAGGACGAGGATGATTCTCACGACGAGCTCTAGATATGTTGGTTTTGCTTTAGATATGATGAGAAACAATAGATTAGCCGGAGTATGTTAATTTTTATGGGGGGAATTAAGAAATTCCCCTGCGCTTGCTTTTTTGGTGGCGATGATAAGATACTTGTGAAATTACTTGTACTTTCCTTTTTCTTAAACTAGTTTTTACGATGAATCTTTTTCAGCTGTACGAGCCTGCTTTATTTCTGTTCTGTCCTTTCTTTTGTTTGTTTTTGTCACGTTCCTGCTCGTTCCTGTGTCGCGTCTTTGACAACAACGGGTTCAAGTACTCATACTTGGTTTTTGTTTGAAGTAACTTTTAATCTTAATTTTAATATTTAATTCTTAAAAATTAACACAAGCAAATTTTTTTTTAAATATTGACGCCATTTTATGAAAACTCACGGCTATCAATCTTGTATTGGTTCTTGAATTTGTCATTGAATGTTTTCCTGGAGTTTGGAGAAAAGGTACTATTATTTAGTAGGATCAGAAAATGGAATGTATATTTGGTTTCTAATACTTCTCTTCCAGCGCTTTTTGTATGTTTACAACTGTGTTAATACGTCGTTTGTCAATTAGTTTACAAGACAATAAATTGATTTTGTCAATTATGTTAATGCATGTTTGATTCTGCCTTAGAACCAAAAAAACGTGGGTCAACATCCTCACCGTGAGGAAATTGGACCTGAATTTTACTTGTACATCAAACATGTATGTTTCGGGGAGTCCATAATGAGATTCAAATGAGTAGAAGATAAGGATTTATGGTTATATTAATCGATTTATGTTTTTGAGAAAAAATGAGAGTCAAATTTTACTTGTCTATATCTTGTTTGTGTTTAATGTATTTTACCACAATTTTTGTGTGTCCCAATCCATCACTGTTTTTACCTCACCTGTTACAGTCGACTTAAAGATTTAAAAATAAATACTTTTGAGAAAAACATTTATTTTAACGATAGAATTGAAGAAAAAAACTAGACACTAGCATTTTGTAGCAATACTTAAGAAAATCAAAACAACTTTAATTTGTTAGGGTTTAGTAGTAATAAACTTTTAAAATTACAAGAATGTTCTGTTGAAAGTTCTTAAACATAAAATACCCAATTTAGAATTGTTCAGTAGAGACACGTACATCCATTTAATAATATATTTCTTTTTACATTTTTTTTCCTATTTAACTTGGTTACAAATAGAAATCACAAAATTTGATTATGAACGTTGATTGCCCCTTGCTATTTAAGTTGTAAAACACTAATAAAAGCTTGAAGTGAGTTTTTTTCTTTTTTTCGATTATGATGCCTTGGAATTATTAGAATGTGATCATCATCCCTTTGTAGTTTTTTTTTTTTTTTTTTTAATATTTAAATTTTTTTTTTTTTTTTTTTTTTTTTTTTTTTTTTTTTTTTTAATAATTACAGTTATTTTTTTTTTTAATAATTACAGTTATTTTTTGACGCCATACTGTACTTGAAAAAATCTTCTCATCAATCATCATTTTCCTCTAATTCGGCGGGGAAACATGATTACTAATTAAAAATATTTTTACACTGACAGAATAAAGCTAGGTTGAAAATGTAAAATGAATTTCATCAATCCTGATTGCGAAAATCTATAATTTATTTTATTAGGGGAGGGGTTGACTATGATCAGAATCCAGCTTTAGGGTTTCCTGAACCAGCAGCAGCGACTCCCATCCCACCAACACCATTTGATGTAGCTGCCACTGTATCATGGGCTGCATAATCTTTAATATCTTTAACATCCAATTCACTCACAATTTCATCAATTTTCCTAAATTGATATGGCCATCTTGAATTGTAGAGAAACTGACGAAGATCAAACCTATTATCATCTGGTGAATAACTCTGCAAGAGTTGATTGATAGATTAACTTTCATTAGCCAACATAAGATATAAGAATAAGCCAAAATCAAAGGAACATGGGAGAGCTATCCTGATTTGAAGTGATAATAACTGCATACCTCAGCATGGTAGGAAGGTGTCAAGACAGTCATTTTATGTCGATTGATAGAATGATATTTGAAGAAGTATTTTACTTTTTCAGCTACTTGTGATGGAGTCAATCTCGCACCCCATCTGTAGCATAGATTCTACACCAGTAAATTGCAAAACAAGTTATGATTGGCAAGTGAAATTAGACAAAATATAAATTACAAAATTTATTCAGACAGCTTTCCGATGCCAAAGCTTTATGTCGCTTGAGTACACAATACCAAGTACAGCAATTATTCTTTCTGGTAAGGCTTTGAAACGTGGTAGTTTAGAAATCAATCAAGTAGGACTTGAGATACATGGAATAGATTTCTTCTGGCAATTCTTCAACTTAAATATCGTGCACTGTTTTTTGTTTTTTCATTATCTGACCTCCTAAAGCAAAGTAGCAAGTCATGCCATGTTTTGACCTTTTGATAACGACAGAGATTCCTTTTATTACTACAATCATATATGAAATTTGTCAAAAAGGCTACTAAAGAGCTGGACCCCATCAAAAGCTGATATTAACTGCACTGTCCTTCGGGAGAAACAATTTTACTGTTTGGAAGAGTCGATTAGATTAGGTTTGACTACTTTGATTTTATTCTTTTCATGAAACCTTTTGCAAATAAGTTCACATCAAGAAATCGTCTATGACATTAATACGAGCAAACAATGTTTGCGTTAGGTTGTTTAAAGACAAGATCCTGCATTGTACTTTGATGCAAGTACAGTTTAAGGTGTGCCATCAAAAGTTAGCGTCGTCCCTTCCAAAGGAACATATCCAAGTCAAAAGGTTTCCGATCACAAAATAGTTTAGGTTGGCCATGTAGAATAATGAAACTAGTTGCACTATCAAATGACTTGCAAAATTAGCTATAGGTCTACAACTAGTAAGGTTTAACTTTTCTTAGTTTTGTGTTATTCCCCCATTAGTTACGCATCCTACTACCACCTGTTTGATCTATTCTGTTCAACCATTATCATATGGCAGAAAAAAATATGTGAAAGGTTAAAGACATAAGACAGAGTGGAGAAGCACGGGATAAACCTGGAACATGGAAACCGGACCACACCGGAAAATTTTCCGTAGTCTTCCATAAACTGACAGTTCCTCGTAAGTCATTCCCATATCAACTTCATCAAGCTGTTCAACAAAGAATGAAGTATCTAAATATATACTTTTAGAATTTGATCACAAACAATTTACTAATGCATATATATAAAACCAAGTGCATCAAAAGATAGACATAAAAGTCAAATATCAAACAAGAAAAAACTATAAAAACTTCACTATATTTCTTTTATAAAAATTACAGATAATGACAGAAAAAACCAATTACTCATTAAGAGAGAAATCAACAGAACATCTTGTACCTGACCAGAAAAACAGCCTTATCCTCGTTTAGATGTTACCTCTATTCACTTTTCTCAGTATTATGGAATAAACCTTCAAGTTATTCCTTGAGATTGTATGGATTGGACATTTTTGTCCTTGAAATATTAAAAACCCTCTGCTAGTCAATGACTTTGTAAAAAATCCATTTATTTTAGTCCTCTTCCCCCTTATGTCTTTATTAGGGAATTTAAGGCTTTACGCAAGTACTCTGCCTGGCAGGTCCATTTCCAGGTTGGAGATTATTGCATTTAAAAAAAAAAAATCAGTTCATTTCTTTGTTTTCTAACTCTCTTGTATTTCCCTGGCTTACCACAGATTTTTATTTGTGATTGGATCAAGAGTTGGACACTGGAATTTTCTATTGTTTCTATTGCATTATGAGGCTCTACAACACAATTCTCGTATACAAATAAACCAATAACCTAACGGTCAACTTCTCTATATAAAGTCAATATATTTGCACAGCATCATTATGATCTGAGGTTAAACCTCCTGCTACAATTAAATTGTCTTTTGACCTGTCTGGGGTATTGACGATATTCACTCACTCTTGTGCAAAAAATAAAATTTGAATTTTGTATTGTTATTGTTACCTTTGGTCCACTTTAAGCTAAATTCCTACATAAGGATACACATATACCAATTATGGTATTACATTTCTATGCATTTACAATTTAAACAACACAGCCAAAATAAAAAATGTGATTCAAGATTAGTCTTAAATGGTGTTAACATAACAGAATACCTGAGTGTAATTAGAACGTTGAGGCTCCAGTTCGGCTGTGGGTGGAGCCGCTTCAATATCTGTCAAAGATGAGTAACCAAGGTGGATGGCCGCCCATCGCAGGAATACCCGAAGGTCCTGCTTACTTATACTACCAATAGGATTTATATCTGCTGAGCTGCAATCATACTGTAAAAAAGATATAAGCTGTAATATAAAATGGTGAAATGGACCATAGATATGAGAGTGGAGAAAATAATTGAGAAACAAAGGGTCTATTTTAAGAAAATATTTTATGAATAATTACAAAATCACCTCAGTTCCCTGTTTTCAAATATTCAAGTGTTATTATAATTTTTTTTGTATACATCTATGTACTTGGGAAAAAAAGTAAAGAAAGGTTGAAATTTTGTAATTAGGTTAAAGAAAGACGGAAGAAAAACATTTTCTTCAACCAAACTATCCCTAATAAAGAAAGGTGTAATCCAAAGCTGAATAGAGGTACCTTGGTCAAGTAGCCGCGTAATCCTTCATCCACATTAGAGCTCCCCAAGACAAGATAAAATCCAGGTTTGCTATGAACCCAAGGCAAAAGTGACGCTAACATGAAAGCTAGCACCATTCTGATTCGAGCCTGAATGTTCTGCAAACTTAAATTCTCAACATTAGATCCACCATCAACCTGTAGAAAAAAAACCATACAAAAAATTATGAGTCTGCCATGAAATAGAAACATAAAATATATAAGATGCTTCAATCTTTAATAGAAAAGTGCATTCCCCATAAAGATGCTACACAATTACGTTAATAGCCTGACATCATGATATGGAGATATATTACAATATAAACATATTTTTGTGGACAAACATAACGTGAGTGACAGCTTTATAGATAGCATGTTCTAGCATTTGTCATTTATGATTGAGAAAACTCCTTCACGCTTCATTTACCTTGTACTGTGGTCGTTTTCCTGTAAGTGTCTGGAATAATGACAAAAAAGCAGACACAACTACATCAATGCTAACGTCAAGATGCCATGAACCAATTTCATCAGCCAGCACCTTGGCTCGGGACTTTGTCATTTCTGAACTGAAACAAAAGAAATTTTAGTCATCCATCACATCTGAGTGATATAAACTGATTGATGCAATGAAATTATTTCTCAGTGTAGGCAAAGTGAAAATCAAACCCTAGCACTCAAGGGCTTTAGTCTTCGAGTATTTATGTTTTACACTGCACAATAATGTAACTATTTTGATTGCTAGTAGTTCGAAATGCCCTCTCTCAGTCTCGTAAGAGAGCACATGGGATTTAATAAATACTAGCATTAGATCAGGTATCCAGGACTACAGAAAGCATGTATACACATTCCAAATTTCAAGATAGTGGTTTTAGAAAGGGAAACCTATGAGCATATTTGTGAAAGTTAGCTATATCATCATATTATGTTTCAATGAAAAAAATAACCAAACTTTGTCCAAAACCACCAATATGTGAATTTAATTGAGGATTTTGAAAACATAATGGAGTGAAATAAATTAGAGCCAACACCATAAATAATGGTCCAAAAAATACAAAAAAAGAATGAGGGGCACCTCTTGTACAAATGTGGATGGAATATCAATGGAATATAGCAGATAGAAGCTTCCAGAGATACAGCTAAATATTGTCTTGTATAACAATAAAATTGGAACGGAAATTTATCACTTACCTGTTTTCAGATCCCATAAACACAGTATAGAATATTCTTTTAGCAAATTCTCTGCTGTCTGTAGGATACTGGCCATCCTTATAGTTTCCTATTCGTATTGCATCAGCTTTAACTTGCTCATCCCCATTTGCAATTTCTGCAGGCAAATATGACCCATTAGCCAGTGATATCCAAACTACAAATATCATTGTCTTTTCTACCTGTGCCACATGAAAATATGACCCATGTTAGCCAGTGATACCCAAACTAAATGTCACATGTCCTTCTCAATTTTATTATCGGCCACCATATTTGCAGGATTTAAAGAAGGAACTATGAATACTCATGTCTACTTTTCCAGCTAGTTCAGCTCTCAATCAAATATGTATTACCTCTTAATCCTTCCCTGAGATCTTTATAGAGTTCATGCTTATCATAAGCTAGATTAGTGTTCACCTTAAGTATTTCTATATTCCTAAATAAGCAGGATGGTAAATGCAGTAGTGTTGCTTCCAAATATTGTCACAGGTATCTGAAATAGAAAGTACATATAAATATAACCACACTTCTCATTGCACTTGAACTTACCTTTCACAACCAGCTGGCACATGCACCCAACAATTGCAGCAACAGAGGAACTGTCTGCTCCACCAGAAAGTGGAAGCAGAAAACCAGATGCTCCACTTCTTCTTAAGTAGTCCCATAACCAGCAACCAGGTCCAAATGCTATTTCCTCCTCAGGAGTGTGGTACTTTATCTGTAATGAATAAATCATGATCAACTTAGCAGCTTGGATGCCTGGGTGATTGCAGCGGTAATGTGGTGAAAAAGAATCCAAAATGTCATAAATTTTAACTATCTTCAAATTTGCAACTAAATGAAAATAAACTAACCTTAAGTGGGAGAGAAATGCATGTTTTAAGGTTAAAAGGAAGACAGAGACTGTAAGGTACTTCCACTGAAGGAACCTTCGTTTTACAACTTGCTTGCTCTTGGAAGCTACTTAAAGATCCTCTAAGGCTTGCAACCTACCAATGGACAAAATGATTAAAGGAATCAAATCCAACGTCAGTTATTGATAGTCTTAATGATCGTGTACATTGATATATGGAATATCATGCAATACATACCAAATCTAGATCTATTTGAGCAACCACAACCTCAACATCCTTCAAAGAAAATTGAGAACCCTGAGCAACAACGTCTCCATTAACCACGACACATGCACAGCCATCTGTTCCAAAGACAGTAAATTGTAGACACATGAAAAAAAAATAATAAATGAAATCTGAACAAGCTAAATGGAAGTTAAAATGTCCTTATCCGGACTTCCAGAATATGCAATGGGCACAAATGCGAAAAAGTATAAATATCATTCTATTAAGAGAAAAAGGTTTTTCTACCATAGTAAAGGCGACCTCCATCACAGCCTTGTTGATTACTATACATGTAAACCCCTCCACGAGTATGTGTGGCGCCTATAAAAGCATGAATACGAACATCAAGCTTTCTAAGTTGGTGGTGACTTCCACTTGCATTCATAATCACTTCGACCCCATTCAATGCAAGCTCAGAATGAGGAGGATCTGAAGTAAAAAGCTCTTCACAGACTTCAGCAGCTATAGCTCTGAGAATGGGAAAATGATTCATATTTAGCAATTGATAAACATCTGCTTAAAACTTGCCAGCACTCAATAAACAAATCAAATACATGCAAATACACAACGCAATAGTTGAAACACAGTAATTCTTAGGTGCATGAAGGAATGGAAAGGTAAATAAATCAACTAATCACTTCATGAATGCAACACTGATGGGTATGTCAGCCGTAAAATACAAGAGCATAAACCGTATCAGGTAATAGAATGTTAAGTACACACATAATATATATAAAACCTATAATTTTTTTAATTTCAGAACTTATCATTAACCAACGATTCATCCTAACTTCGGAACCATATATGTGATTTTTACTGGAAGTGGAAACGACAAAACTTCTTTAGTTGAACCTATATTATCTATCAGTCAAGAGACAAGGATTAATTTCTCCAGGCATTAAAATTCATTTAAGGGATTAACCTCTTCCTACATGTTTTCTTATACCAAGAGACTGAGGATCAAATCCGTGACCACATGTTTAAGAGATAAGATTATATATCAACTATTTCACACCATGTTGGGGACACAACTTCTATGTAACAACAAAAAATGAAACAGAAAACTAAATGAGTAAATGGCGTACAATGACAATGAAAAGGGTTTTTTACAGTTTCACCAGATCAATGTAGACTTTCACAACAATGACCTTCAAAAAAGATATAACAGTAGAGTGGGATACTAAACTCAAACTAAACTAAGTAACATATTTATAACTTACGTGTCTTGAAACTTCATGAACCCATAACCGAATGGAACCGACTTCTGGCCTAAAGCCTTAGAAATTTCAAAGGGCAACTGAAAATCCACAAGCTGATCCCTCTGCTTCCAAGCCGTGAACCATCGGAGTTCTCTATAATTGCCATCGTTGGCAAGACACATCTTCGGTCGTATCATAAGAATCTTCCGATTCAAACAGAAAACCTGACAATTGTAGCGCTCCGCACCATTGATAACCGGCATGCCGAAGCTGCACAAAATGCCATCAGTCCAATCTCCAAGCAGCAAATCCTTCAAGCACTCCCATCTGCAAGCAACGAAGTCAATTCACAGTTTCCTCAGAATCAAAACACCTAACATATTCCTTCGTGAAACACACACACACACACAGAGAACAAGCGAAGACACATACGAATGGTTAACCGTGTCGAGTTCCAAGAAGTGGTCCTCGCAGCCATAACCAGGAATCTCGAGTTCGGGACCGAGCCTAACGGAGGCGCCGGCTTCTTTGGCCTTGGCTATGGACTCCTTGATTTGCTTTGCGTTGCAATCAAAGTCCATCGCCCATAGATTGAGATTGCATGTGGCAACCTTCAAGAGCCTCATCGCGTAACAGAATCGGTTTTGGTTCGCAATTTGGGGTTCCTCAATGCCGCAGATTACAATTGTAACGAAAACCGAAAGGGGCTTTTTATATTATATTGTGTGCTTAGAACTTAGCTTCGATTCCACGAAGCTCTTGTGAAGATTATGGTTTGTGTTCGTTGTTCTCTCCTGGTCCCTTGGACGGGTTCTTTTGTCTCGCTTCCCTCTTCGCACGTAATACACTTTTAACAACACACTTTTCTAGTCAACTTCACTTAAACACGTTTAAAAGTTTCTGATTACAATTTTTAAGTAACTAATTCATTTGCTTTCATAGTTTAAATTGTGTGTCAACTATTTACGAAAGATTCATTAAGATTTTAATCCGAATTTTAAGTCCTTAATATATAATTTATTTTTTGTTTTGATCACTTGATAAATTGGCTTTTCTCAAATTAGATACTTGATAAATTATAATATTTTAGTTTAAGTATTGAAAAAAAAATATTTATTTATGTTTTGTCTCGTTATTACATTGACTCTTTCGATCGTTTGTCAATAGACCTAATATTTATAATTTCTAACACTTATTTTAAATTAATGAATACGTAAACCACGGAACCGACAAAAATAATAAGAAGGACTTAAAATAAAATGTTTAATTTTTTAAATACTTAATATGAAAATGATATTTATTGAATACTCATATCAAAATTATCATTGATTATATATATTTAATAGCTTTAGATTATTTACCTTTTTAATGTAATGTGGTAAGACCGTGTGTGTGTGTTTTGTTAAATGTAAAAAACGTTCTACTTTCTGTAGTTCGACGAAAACGTTTTATTCTTAGACTTTCACTGACTTTTTTTTTATATGGAAATAAGAGATAATAATATAATAGGACCTGAAATACTTGCCGTTTTGTTCGGGATGGAATGAGTTTTGGAAAACATTTTAAAGGTATCGATTGTTCTAGGACACTTTATCTTTCTAATTATGTTTGGTAATAAAACCGCAAAAATAAAAAAAATAATTAATATATTCAAGGTAATAAACGACGTTTAAATTAAGATAATTAGTTTTTTTTAATTAAGTAATATATTTATTATTTTAGTGTAGATATAAATTATTATTACTTTATTCTGATTTTGATAATTTAAAAAAAAAAAAAACATTTCATACATTGACCCTATTAATATTTTATATTATTCGGATTTCTTCTAAAGTTTATTGTCATTATATACTATAAACGATGTAATCTAAATTAACAAGGCATTATTTCAAAAATAGATTGATCTAAAACTCTCCAACTTCTTCAAACTAAAATTGTTCAACAGGTTTTCCTTTTATAGTTCACCAAATCTCTTTTATCTTATATGTCTCTAACTTTAGACATGAAGTTTTATGTTATATTGTTTGACTAGTTACATATACAATCACAATTAAGTTATTAAGAATGTAGAAACTTTTTATTCAAAATATAATTGTCCAGTAGGTTTTGCTTTTATAGTTCCATCCAATCTCTTTTATTTAGATGTTCCTAACTTTAGATATGAAGTTTTATGTTATATTGTTTGTCTAGTTACATATACAATCACAGTTAAGTTATCAAGAATGTAAAAACTATTTCTTCTAACCCATTTAACAAATATAGATGCTTTATATGAATCTTTATGGAATCATGTTAAATTTTAGTTAAAAGATTCATAAAATCAAATAAATATGTCATTAGAAAAGAGATTCTCTTAATTTGTATAACATTATTTATTTATTGTAAGAAATATATCTTAATTGTTAAACATCTTTAATTTGACAAAATATCTTGCACCCTACTGTTTTTACTGTTCTAGACAAATAATGATTTATTATCCAATTTCTTCATGTGTAATTGTATATTTTTATATTTTTTTTTGTAACAATGTATTTTTTAAAATATTCTTTTATAAATAATATCTATTTTAATATGTTTAATAGTTCTATATTATTTAAAAATAAAGATAAGGGATAATACATTTTATTCCCTTAATTCCTTGAGATATTTTTTAAAAATAAAATGATTGTGATGGAGCTTGGAGTTTCAAAACGAATAATATATTAGACATAACAATTGATTATAATGATATTATTTTAATGAATTTGAAGTTGATATATTTAATGTGATTTTGTGAAATGAAAAAGTGATTTTAAAAATTATCTGGTTTTTTCTTATTCCTCAACTAAGGAAAAAATAAAAAAGTGGTTTTCAAGATAAATTATTGTTTTTCTTATACATCAACTGAAGACTTGTGTTTAGTAAGTCTTATGGCCTCATATAGCTTAGGAATCAAAGTTAATGAAAATTTAAATATATTTTTCTTTCTTAATCATTTCAGATGTTTTTTAATAACAATACAGAACTCTAGATTTCAAAACAATACCTTTGATATAGTGTTTGATCCCAAAAATGTTATACCTCAAGTGAGGTGCTTCTTCGAATATGCTATATAGTCTTATATGACTTAGGAATTGAGGCTTAGGGAAATACACCTTCATCTTTTAAATATTCAAGACAACTTTTAAAAATAAAACTGTGACGAAATTTAAAACTGACAATACATCAAATATAATACCAAAACGGACTTGAAGTCAGAATATTTGTGTTGTATGAAAATGAAAAAGTAATTCAGAAAATAAAACATCGTTCTCTTTATATTAATTAGTTAACTAGAAAATTGTTAGAACATATTTATTAATTTTACATTGCTTAAATAGAGGTTAAAGACAATTTAAATTTTTTAAGATTCCAAAACACATTTTGAGAAAAAAAAACATAAAATTTTGAAATCGAAATAAATAATATTTTAATTTTAGATGTCACGATTAACCCTACCAATATTATCTCAATATATTTGAGATTAAATAATTTTTTATTTTAAATTATATTATAATTAACTTGTATAAGGGTTGCCTACATGTAACCATTTGTTGTGTTCATAAATAATGAACCCAATTTTTAAAATCTAGGCAATTTCCAAGTCCAACACATGTTAAATTCGCAAACTTTACCAGCTCATTTTGTGAAATAGTAAGTAAACTTCAAATTACGTTTTAGAAAATAGAGTTACATTACTAACCAACTAATTTGGTATATTTTGGTTTAATAGATATAACCTTAACAAATAAAAGGAAAAATATTTTTTTTTATAGATTTTCATTTTTATTACTATTTATACCTATTAATTCGTTTCTTTTTCCTCGAGTTTTGGAAGAAAAAATACAAGCACAAAAGCATTATTCATTCACAGACCAAAAGTAATTGTCTCTTTTGAAACACGGACTTCAGGGATTCTAACAGCTTGGCCACTTATAACTTGCATAAGAACTTATCCTTTACAAGACCAAATGTCCATTTACAAATGTAAAAATAGTACATAAAGATGATTTCATAATCGGTTAAACAAGTCAAATACCCATTGGTTTTGAAAGTTGCTCAACGAGAAGCCAAGTTTTTTTATTTCACTTTTAATATTTTAATTATTTATTAACTTTTTTGGTTCACTTAGCTTCATATTTTAAATAATTTACACGACTCAAGTGTAAAATTATTTTACTCTTGATCTGTGTTAGAATGAAAACCTCAAAATCAAATGTATGAAAATAAAATAATATGTTACTAAAATAAAATAAAATAACTTAAATCGTATAATTGTGATGATAATACTAAATAGCAAGATGGGCATTTAAGTGAATTTAATACTAGATTTATTTATTTGTACGTAGAGGAACATTTATTTTTGTGTAAACTTTTCTATATCAACTAATGAGAAGGTGTGAGGTGTTCCCAAGCAAAAGGACCAATTTTATTGGCCAAACCATCCTTTCAGGACTCGCAATTGGTCCACGTCACCACGTGTGACATGCCCAAACTTTCCAATGAGATCTATAAATAAATGGAACTGAAACAAACCCTTGGTTGTGAACTAACAGAACTGCAATTCATCGACAAGGGAGAAGAAAACTCGCCACCATGGCTCGCTCGTTTTCACGCGGGTCTCTGCTTCCGCTCGCCATTGTTTTCTTAGGTATCAATCAGATCTCATTGCTTTCTCTGTCTCTTTTCAATGTAGCAAGATCCATCTCACTGCGATTTCTTCCAACTTTTTTGTGATTGTTTTTTTGGATCCCTATTTTCTTGGATCTGATGAGATCATAAACGTTCCTATCACTGCATTGGAATTTATGTGTTTTTAAGTTTCTCTTTAAACTCGTTATTAGTTGCATTCAGTGAATATAAACAACACTCAGTGTATACTATAATAAACGTGTTGATAATGATTGCTCGTTGTTTTGATTTGTGTCATTGTTGTTTCCTTTATTTAATTTCCATAATTTCGCAACAACGATGCTGCGTAACCTTTTTTTTTCACATGTTTCGTGCAATAGTACATTCATTGCAGTGCATGCTTATTAATTTAGTTTCTTGTGTTGTACTGCAATTTGAAATCAGATATCTAATGATTCGCATACTTGATCGCATATTACTCGTGATTTCTCATGGTGCATGATTCTTATTTAATATATGTTTCTCATGATGCAAATTGCAATTGCCTTTTATGATTATCGATGTCACTCCGAATAATTGATTTCTTCCTTTTAGAACAGGGGTTGCCTCCTTCACCAGAGTTGGTGAGAGTAATTAAGTAATCTTGTTGATGAGGAAATCAGTTACTGATGTTTCTTCGTATTCATGATTTGTTGTGCTTGTATATGTAATGTAAACTATTTATATTGTTATGAATGACTGAGAATACTTACTTTACGTGGTTCAGTTTGTCATCAATTAACTAGTTTGAGTTTACCTTGTAATTAACTTCGAGAGATTTCATTGCAGGATGTGTATTTGCAATTTCCATTGCAAAGGAGGAAGCTACCAAGTTGGGGACGGTCATTGGAATCGATCTTGGAACGACCTATTCTTGTGTTGGTGTTTATAAGAATGGCCATGTCGAAATCATAGCCAATGACCAAGGTAACCGAATCACTCCATCGTGGGTTGCCTTCACCGACAGTGAGAGACTCATTGGGGAGGCTGCCAAGAATCAGGCAGCTGTCAACCCCGAAAGGACCATCTTCGATGTTAAGAGACTTATTGGAAGAAAGTAAGACGTTGTCGAGTTTTTGATTCAGGTTATAGAATTTGATGAGAACAAAGGTGTCTGACTCTTATCATTTGTCAGGTTTGGAGATAAGGAAGTTCAAAGAGACATGAAGCTCGTTCCTTACAACATTGTCAACAAGGATGGAAAACCTTACATACAGGTAAAAATTAAGGATGGTGAGACCAAGGTGTTCAGCCCTGAGGAAATCAGTGCCATGATTCTGACTAAGATGAAGGAAACCGCGGAAGCATTCCTTGGGAAGAAAATTAATGATGCTGTGGTCACTGTCCCAGGTAACTGGAACAAATAATGATATCACTCCTGCAATATTGATTGTTTTCAATTCATCTTGTTTTTGTTTTTATTATAATTTCTGACATTTGTTCTTTCAAATACACAGCTTACTTCAATGATGCTCAGAGGCAGGCCACCAAGGATGCTGGTGTCATTGCTGGTCTCAATGTTGCTAGAATTATTAATGAACCCACTGCTGCTGCCATTGCATATGGATTGGACAAGAAAGGTGGCGAGAAGAACATTCTAGTCTTTGATCTTGGGGGTGGGACATTTGATGTCAGTATCTTGACAATTGATAATGGTGTTTTTGAGGTTCTTGCAACAAATGGAGATACTCATCTCGGAGGTAATTTTTTTAATGAGTCTTAGTATGATGAAATGATTATGTAGAAGAAAGATTACTATTTCCACGAAGTTTTCCTCTGATGTATCGCTTGCTGTGCCTACTTCCCCTTACCAGGTGAGGACTTCGATCAGAGAATAATGGAGTACTTCATTAAACTGATCAAGAAGAAGCACGGAAAGGATATTAGCAAGGACAACAGAGCACTTGGCAAGTTGAGGAGAGAGGCAGAGCGTGCGAAGAGATCTCTCAGTAGCCAGCACCAGGTCCGTGTGGAAATTGAATCACTTTTTGATGGTGTTGATTTCTCTGAGCCACTCACCCGAGCTCGGTTTGAGGAGTTGAACAATGACTTGTTCCGGAAGACAATGGGACCAGTGAAGAAGGCTATGGAAGATGCTGGATTACAGAAGAGCCAGATTGATGAGATTGTTCTTGTTGGTGGAAGCACTAGGATTCCGAAGGTTCAACAGCTTTTGAAGGACTACTTTGACGGAAAGGAGCCAAACAAGGGTGTCAACCCTGATGAAGCAGTTGCCTATGGTGCTGCAGTGCAAGGAAGCATTTTGAGCGGAGAGGGCGGTGAAGAAACCAAAGGTACCATAGCCTGTACTCTTATTTTTTCATTACTTATCCAGAAGTCAGAAATATTATTTATATAACAAGTAGATTGCTTAGCGTTACACTCTCTAATTGCTTTTGGCACTGTGGATACAGATATCCTTCTGTTGGATGTGGCTCCCCTCACCCTTGGAATTGAAACTGTTGGTGGAGTGATGACCAAGTTGATTCCTAGAAACACTGTTA
>Ga0209700_107443_pt1 | contig 15488 bp, 13 predicted proteins | sample SiratroredBW_FD_187528 | JGI IMG/M metagenome (GOLD analysis project Ga0209700, IMG submission 187528) | Root nodule microbial communities of legume samples collected from California, USA - Siratro red BW (SPAdes) (version 2) | ecosystem: Host-associated > Plants > Roots > Nodule | place: USA...
ACTTTATACCAAAAGCCAGTGCTCAAATCAATAGATTTGGGATTGAAAATTAATATATCTCAAATTAAGAATGGTAAGAAAAATGTGAAAAATTCCATACACGTTATTCACTCTTCTTACTAGGGCATGATAATCCGGAATTGGTCCAGTCAACTTGTTAAAGCTGAGGTCTCTGAAAAAGAAAACATATTGAACTTGAGTTAGTAGTAGTGAATTTCCTACAACTAAATAGTTTGGAGATCAATATTAGAGTTTTATCATCAAAGCATTAAGTATGCAATGCAATAAAACTAAAGGTTATAAACAAAATGGAAAGTATGCAGTTACAAGATGTCGTCTAAACTTGTCATTGTCCCAAGAGATGCAGGTAACTCTCCAATGATGTTACAATTTCTCAGAATCCTGAAAAACATCAACATAGATAACATTATGTTATTGGTACCTCTTGCTTGACTTGTCTGAACATTTAATTGAAAAATGAGTCAAAGCAATAAACTCACAATTTTTGTAACTTCATTTTATTAACTAGAGGAAAAGTTGAAGGTACAGATCCTCTTAGATCAGTAATTCTCCTGCATATATCACATTAGAAACATGGCAAATAAACACAGATTAAATGAAAGTTGATTTTAAAACCCTGCTTACTGCATAAAATGCCATATTCATACATACAAGTCAGTTAAGTTCTCCAGATGTGAAATTCCAGAAGGAATTGGCCCTCTTAATCCACTCCCTTGAATCCTCCTGTCAAATTATAGTAATCATTGGTGACTTCAAGAAATAGGACAACCTAATTCAAATAATGGAAAAACAAATAAAGTAGTAAACCAATAAAGTGAAATAAAATAAAAAAGTAGAGTTCATACAGTGTACTTAGACTTGTCAAATTTTGAATAAAATCAGGTATCTTCCCAGAGAATTGATTGTCCCCTATTCGACTGCATATATAATAAGATTAATAGTTGTTGAAAAATAGTATTCTTTAAATTACTCATCATCCATAGTATAAAAAAGATATGAAGCTTACAAATCTTGCAATTCAGAGATTTTGGCCAATGTAACTGGTAGTTCTCCAGTAAAATTATTGGAGGAAAGTACCCTGTGTATAATTGACAAGAACAAACAAATTAGAACAAATTAAGAATCTAAGCCCTGCAAATTATACCAGTTTCAAATACAAGTTTAGAATTTAATTGAATTTCTGAAAACTAACATAAAATGAGATTGTCCAAAGAATAAAACGCTTACAATCTTTGAATTTGGGTTAAATTACCAAGCTCAAGAGAAAGATTTCCAGAGAGTTGATTGGCTTCCAAGCTCCTGCTCATTTCATGCTAAAGTTAAGTTCCATTCTAGGACTCTCTACATTTAATATAGGTTTTAAATTTTGCTTCATAATCCGCATAAATGTGGTGTTTTTCTAGTCAAAATGATTGCATTATGGATGCATCAATCACTTATTTTTTTGCTGAGTTCTGAAAAGTGAGACTCACAAATCTAGAAGAGTGGATATATTTGTTATCTCTGTTGGTATTGAACCAGTCAATCGATTTCCAAGAAGGGAACTGTATCATCAACAAAAAGGTCATTAACTTATTGTTAGTAACCCATGGTGTTCTTCAGAAAATTCAAAATATATTTAGATAATTCCTTTAATGGAAGATTAAACTATGAAGACACTGAGTTACTATAGAATACTGATGACAATTATGAAGTATATTTAGAATAAGATATAATATACGACAAAAACTTGGGTAAAGTTTTAAGTTCTTCAATTAAAATTGGAGCTTGTCTGATAACCATTTGATAATGACAACCTTAACAGTCAACCTCATTACAAACGTTATCACTCAAAAACTCTAATTCGGACTCACATGAGAATCTGGTTGTAAATTTTCCTATTATGTAAAACCTTCTGCGAAGATAAAGTATTATACAAATTGATGATTTAAAACTCAAAATAAAAAATGACAGGAAAGTCTTACATGGTGACAAGTTTCGTGGAGCCCCATTCTTTAGGAATTGTGCCGTTTAGGTAGTTGCGATTAAGGTCACTGCAACAAAGAATGTGTCTTGATAAGAAAAAGGAAATATACGTATATATATATATAATCTGTGATTCAATGTGAGTAAAAGTTTGAAAAAATTACATACATTTCTTGAAGGTAAGGCAACTTGAATAGATCCGGCGGGAGAGTACCCTGAAGATTTTGTGATTTCAAATATCTGCATGTTTATATATTTATATATACAATATATCTATCTCAATTTAAAAAAAATATTTTAGTTCATAAATTTTAATATCTCAACTTTATAGGTTTTAATTTGATCTCAAGGTCAATATTTATGTTGGTTATAGTGACCAAATATTTAACTTTATTAGATTTGTTAATTGAGGTAAATTTTTATTGTTACATTTTTTTTTTCAAAGTGCATCTATATAGGTTTTTGTGTGTCTGACTTAGATGTATTTTTTTTTTTTATGTTGGATTCTACCAATTTTGTTACTATCTAATTCCTATGTTATTATAAATTAATTAAAATATTTTTTATCAGCACTTAATTAAAATATATAAATCGGTTTCATCCTTTTTTTATTAATCATAATTAATATTTTCTTCTTTTATTTTTTATTTCGGCTTAAAATAATCTCCCAAACATATTAAAGCGCCACCATTTTATATCACAACTGAAATCATTCATTGTAAACCTAAAATAAAATTTATATATTAAAAAAATTATTTATTGTAAATTTTAATTATTTAGAATAAATATTTATTAAAAAAAACTTGTAACAAATTGGCCAAGGTCGAATTCGTCTTCCTATTGACTGGTTCTTCCAGCATCACCAAGTGTTCTTAAGACTCCTTCAAATTTTTTTGAAATATTTCTAAACTGACCTTTTGTAATGACAATATTATTTGTACTTATATGAAATCATTGTAACAGTAGAGGAAGATGGAGGTGCCTCAGGTGCACTGAACATTGACGCCACAGAAATTAGAGAACGTGAACGGGTGAGGTGCAATGCGTGAGGGGTTTTTTAGTGGTGATGTGTATCATTGGTGGCGGTGGAACGATGGCAGACCAGCGGCGCACATGTGCGGAGCAGTGCTGGCAGTGTGTATTCCGAATTTAGAATTTTGGGAATATTTCATTTGTAACTATAATTTTTGTTTTTATATAATTTTGGAATGGGGTGTCTAGGAGGAGAACACAACATTCTATTTTGAAATTGTATAAAATTGAAAATCATAGTTTTGGAGTGTTCTAAAATTGTAATTTTTATTTTTATATAATTTTAGGATGACGTGTTTCGAAACTATTCTTCCTATCTGAAAAATAATTTCAGAACATTCTATTTCGAAATTATATAAAAACGAAAATCAAATATGTACAGTGACACCCTCAAGTTACAAAACCCACAAAAATCATCCAAATCATTCACAAAATATCCAATAAATTATACATGTCTCAAATACTTGACAAATATTAAGATATTAATGGACGAAAGCAAACAACGACATCAGCAGTAGATGAAGATTATTGAAGGTGTTGGAGGTGACGACAATGGATCGGAAATAATGAAGGTGAGTGGAAACGTTTTAGGGTTTAAAGAGTAATTTCGTCTGCCTACTACTAATTTAAAAATAATTTCAAAAAATTTAAAATTTTGGAGGTAGCTAGAGAAACACTCGGAAGTGCATGAAGAAGCAATCCTCCCTATTACGTGGAGAGTAAAATAATGTGTCAGAAAGGATGTACCACAAGAGGACTTTTTCTTTTTTTTTCTTTTTGCACCTCTATTATTATTAATTGCACGTCCTATTAATAGAAAAAGACTAAAACATCCTCTTGGATCATGTCATCATTATCTTTACATCATCATCAATGGACCTCCATTCTCCACTCCAGAGAAACAAGAAAGAAAGAAAGTTCGTTCTGGAAAATTCTTTATGAAACGTATTACATGTGTTTTTTAAAGTCCATTAAGAAAAACTCATTCCAAAAAGTAATATATATGTTCTGGAAAACTTATTCCAAAAATTATATTCCAGAAATTTTGTTATGAAATACATTTTAAATGTTCTAGAAAACTTGTTTCAAACATTTTATTTTGAAAATCTTATTATGAAAATTTCATTCTAGAAATCTTTTTCTAGAAATTATGTTCTGGAAATTTTAGAAAAGCTTGTTCTGGAATATTTTTGAAATGGATAATTCAGAAATTACTTTTACAAAGAGTAAAATGATTATTTTAAAAATTATATGGGTGTAATTAGAAATTATGGGGATCGAAGAAGTAAAAGTCCAAACAAACACACAATTTGAGGAGAAAATAACAAAAGGGGGAAAATTTTGGGATGCAACAAACAAAATGTGTCGGTCAAAGATATGGCTCAACATGCACAAGACAAGCAAGGGCGACTACTATAACTTGAGGGAAATGGAATGAAAGAAAAAAGGGTATTTTTTTTAGCATCTCCGTCCCCTCTTCATCAATTCCATAGGTGGAAAAAGTCCAAATTATTCATAAGTTTGAAACGTTCTAGATTGGATAATCTATATTTTGAATTATGTAGTTTGAAGTTAAAAAATGTATTCTAGATTACATAATCTAGAAACGTATTATGGACTAATCTTGAATATCTTTCATGATTATGCAATTCACAGACACATTAGAGATTATGTGATTCAAAAATTTGAAAATGTATTCCAAATTACATAATCTAGAAATGTATTCTTGATTATGTATTCTATAATATATTTTCAGATTATGTAATACAAAATGCATTTTTGAATTATACATTCTAGAAACTCAAAAATGTATTACGGATTATGTAATTCAAAATATATTTCTAGATTACACAATCTTAAATGTATTGTTAGATTTGAAAATCTATTCTAAATTGTATAATCTAATACATATTTTTAAATTTCACAATCTAAGCATTAGACATTTTAAACATTTCCAACACCTGGTGGAGGGGTAAGAAGAAATCATGGGGTGCAAAAAATAATTGTCATAATGAAATAGCAAACATTTTGATCCAAATATAAGGATGGGCCCGAACCAATTGGACTAGAAAGAAACAAGCTTTGTAGCCAACAAATACTTTCAAACAAATTTGGGGTTTCTAACTAGGAAGAGGACTAAACACATTAGGGAAAAATTAATAATGATGTATGCAAAGCCTTCGACAACAAAACTAAGTAATTGGTTGGACGAAGACAAATAGAGGATTAAAAACAATAACGAAGGGAAGCCAATCACAAAAACAATCCAAAATGATGGGGAGAAGGTGGTTTTGATCAAGCAAACCACCTTCTTAATCCAAATTATTAAAAATTTGATGAAACAATTAATTTGCTAATCCAAACAAGATGTCAGAAGCTGGAAACAGAGTGATGAAGTGAACAATTTGCTCTCGATTTTTGATTTGTTACAAATTATTCCAGTGTTGTTTCGATCCAAATTTTTGTGAGCAGTTTCTGTATGATGTTGTGCACTTGTGATAAAAATTTTGTGATTAAATATGATGTAAATTGTTTACAATAAATCACGCATCAACACTGCCATAACAGTGAACTCTAGTTTTAATTTTTTTTTTAATTTTGTAATCTACTCTAGTGTTATTCCTTAGGAATTCGTTTTGAGTACCTTCTTTCATTCAGTAACTTAATTGTGGCGTGTATAATTCTTCATATTCTTTGGATTTGTCATCACTTAATCCTTTTGAGTTTAGCTTTCTAAAATTTTGAGTTGTTATTGCTTTAATTTCTTGATTTCTTGAGTGAATTGGATGTTGTGAAAGAGAATGAGTGGGATCTAACTTGTCATTGGATTTTTCTCAAAGTTCAATATCTCAAGAGAAGTCCACAAAGGAAGAAGTCTCTCAATTGGAGCTGAAGTGAGAGTCAAACACTTGGTAAGTTGAGTAAAATACAACTAAGGCATTTCTACAAACACATGGAGAGCATATTATAGGAATTTAATTTTCCAGGAAGCAGTTTGTTTGTATTCTTTTGAGTTTTAATTTGTAATAACATTTTTCATAGTGGATTAATATTTTGCTTTAGACGGTGAGTGTCTCAAAGGTCCATGCTGTCAATGAGCCTTACCTTAGACACGTCTAGTTTACTTTGAAGCTTTGTCATTTACTTCTTTAAATTTCTTTACTCTTTTTTTGCATACATCTATTTTAAATTTTTGCAGATTATTTTTTGTTAAGTTTGTATTGTGAGTAGCCTTCGTTTGTGTTCTAGAGATTTTTATTGCAAGACTTGTAAACTGCATTACAGTCAGGTTCTGGAAAGGAAAGTCTCAGTATTTAAGTTGTCCATGTGACGTACCCCACTTTCCTGGGAATCTCCACTGGTATGCTAAACTTGTTATTCCTTAATTTGAAAACTTATTATATAAAACTCAAAGATGTATTGACACTCTACTAATCACAGTGACAATGAATCCAATGAAAACAAATCTGATTTGAGAAAAACATTAATGAAATTCGATCTTTGAAAATTAACACTAAGGTTCAGTTTGCCATTGTGGAAGAAGAGCTCAAGACCTTGAGGAAGAAGGATAAAAAAATCAGAATAAAAAACAATTAAATCAAGTTCGTCTAAAGGTACAAATTCTGGGAAGGAAAGGCAAGAGAGAGATAGCTTGAGAGAGTAATTGATTATTATCAATCGGACCCCTTAGCCAGGCATCGATGAGATAAAAAGGTGAATGAAATTAGGGTAGTTCTTCCTCATTTTTATGGAAAAGATGATGTGGACACCTTTCTAGATTGGGAATGAAAGTTGAACAACTTTTCTTTTAGTGCTACCAAGTGAGTGAAGAGAGAAAAGCTTCGTTGGCCACCCTTAGTTTTCATATTCATGTTATGCACTGGTGGACGACCCTTGTGAGAGATAGACGTCTACACTAAAAGAATATTAGTGTTGAAGAATACAGACAAAATTTGAAGTTATATATGATGAGGGTAGAAATAAGAGAGGAAGAGTCAGTTATTGTTGTTAGGTTCATGAGCGGTTTAAGTCTTGATATCCGAGATAAAGGGGAACTTCTTCCCTATCATGATTTTCAAGATCTGATCCAGATTTGTATTAAAGTTGAGCAAAAAAATTTAAGAAAGGGATCAAGAAGAAGTTCTTACTTTAACTCGTTTCCCAAGAAAGAATTCAAGAGGGAGGGAAAATTTATTAAAGAGAAATCCAAAGAAATTCCTTCAAATAACCTACCTCAAGAAAATTACAAAAGAAAAAAAATAAACATGTTGCATTCGCACGCACTAGTAATATTAAGTGTTTTAAATGTTTGGGTCGCGAGAATGTCAATGCCTAATGTCCTTCTATGAAGACTATTCTCATGAAAACCCAAGATATATACAGCAGTGAAGAAGAGTCTGCTAAAGATAGTGCGAGTGAAGACTCTGAGTGTCAAATAAGTGAGGATGCATATGCGCATGAGGGGAATCTCCTGATGATCTGAAAAACCCTCAGCAATCATCTTAGTCCACAACCTGAGTCACAAAGAGAGAACATATTTAATATCCATTGAAATTTTCTAAAAAATGTTTGTTCTCTTATTATTGATAGTGAGTCGTGTTGTATGCAGCACTAGGCTGGTTGAGAAATTAAACTTGTCTATTGTCCCTCATCCTAAACCTTATAAATTGCATTGAATTAATGAAGGGGGGGACATTACTGTGAAAGACCAGGTGGAAGTTAAGCTATCTGTGGGGACCTATGCTGACCAAGTTTTATGTGATGTATTACCCATGGAAGCTTGCTATGTCTTATTGGGTAGACCATGGCAATTTGAAAAGAAAAATTTACATGATGATCTAACCAACAAGATTACTTTCACCCATAATAAAAAAAAAAGTTTGGACTTCATCCTTTGACACCTACACAAGTATTAAAGGATCAAGTATAGATGAAAAAAAATTAGAAAGTGAAAAAAAGTCCAAAAATATAAAACTTAGATCTTAAAGATGGGTCAGAGGTGTGGGAACCTGGTGTCCCTTCTCACAAGGTCAGTCAGAGGATGAACATTTTGTCCAATAAATTAGTAAAACATGTTCTTCTCACTAAGGACTAATTCTTCCTGCACCTCCATGGTGACTTCCTACACCTCCATAATTTTAACATATTCTCATTTTAGCCTTGAGAAAAAGATGAAAATAGCCTTCATTAATGGTAACTGCGATTCATTTTTTTTTCACTTTGCGGGTTGCACAAACCGCAATACAATTAAAAAATAACTACATTGCTGATTGTACAACCCGCAATTATATTTTCTGCACCTTTTACATTGCGGATTGTACAACCCTCAATATAAAACTTTTTTTTAAATACATTGCGGGTTGTACAACCCGCAATACAAACTTTTTTTTAAATACATTGCGGGTTGTACAACCCGCAATACAATTTTTGTTTAAATACATTGCGGGTTGTACAAACTGCAATACATTTAGAAAAAATTTTGTATTGTGGGTTGTACAACCCGCAATATATTTAAAAAAAAATTGTGTTGTGGGTTGACAAACCTGTTGCTGTGGTGTAGTAGTGGTTATGACGTTAGTCTTATACCTAAAGGTCCTAGTTCGATCCTGGGCAACAACACAAGTTTAATGTGATAACCACCACAACAGCGAGTTGTACAACCCAATTAAGGCTATTTTTGTCTTTTTTTCAAGGAGACTTTGGTGATGTCTTCCTTAGTGAAGGTCCAACTGGACTGCCACCTTTTAGGGGGATAGAACACCAAATAGATTTTGTTCATAGTGCCAGTTTGCCCAACTGACTAGCATACAAAACAAACCCTGAAGAAACTAAGGAGAAAGAGTCTTAGGTTCAAGAGTTACTGGACAAGGATTGGTTTAAGAGTCTTAGCCCTTGTGTCATGCCAGTCTTGTTGCTACCCAAGAAGGATAAAAATAGAGAATGTGTTGTGATTGTCGTGTAGTCAACAACATCACTGTCAAATACAACCGCCTAATCCCTAGACTACATTATATGTTTGATGAGTTGCATGGGTCAATCGTGTTTTCCAAAATCGATTTGAAGAGCAATTATCACCAAATTCGCATTAAAGAGGGTCATGAGTAGAATATTGCCTTCAAAACAAATTTGGACAACACAAGTGGTTGGTGATGCCTTTTGGTCTTATTAACACACTTAGTACATTCACGAGGCTTATGAATCATGTTCTAAGGGATAGGAAAATTTGTAGTTGTGTATTCTGATGATATCTTACTATATAGTCGTAGTGTAGAATCTCATTTACAAAATTTAAGGGGAGTTTTGTTAGTTCTTAGAAAAAAATAAATTGTTCGCCAATGCGGACAAATGTACATTTTATGTAGATAGTGTCACCTTTTTAGGTTTTATTGTAAATAATAAAGGGGTTCATGTTGATCCCACCAAAATAAAAGTCAATCAGGATTGGCCCACCCAAAAGAATGTAGGAGATATTAGGAGTTTTCAAGGACTTGGAAATTTTTATATACAATTTGTGCTTAACTTCTCTAGTCTAGTTTCACCTTTTAATGAGTTGGTGAAGAAAGACTTACATTCCATTGGGGAGAAAAACAACAAAAAAACTTTTCAAAGAATAAAGTTTCTATTCACTAATGCATCCAGTTTAGCTTTACTTGACTTTTCCAAACCTTTTGAGCTAGAGTGTGATGCATCGGGAGTAGGCATATGTGTTGTGTTATTACAAAGTGTCCATCGCATTGCTTACTTTAGTAAGAAACTTCATGGTGCCATTAATGAGTATATTTTTTTTCAAACTTATAAAGTGTTTAACCTTGACTTTCTTAGATTGTAATTGAGAATAAATTCATTATTTTAAATAAGATTTACCTAATCAAGATTAATTGGAACTTAATTGAGATTATTGGTTAAACTTAGATTTTAAACATTCTCTTACTTTTCTTATTTCTAATTATTTGTAGAGATTTTATGGGTTCCAAATCTAATCAAATCTTTTACAAAGATATTCTTCATATTTTCTATAGAGATGATCATCTGCAATTTTTACCTGATTTAGAGTAAATCTCCTTTAAATATTTTGCAATATCATTTGTAACAGATTCAATTATTATGAGCTGGTATCTAGAACAAAATTTAGAAACAAAATATCTGAAAGAAATTGGGAGAATGAAAATCTACAACTTTACTAGAAAGAAGATATTTACAAAATTAATCTTTGGTAGATAAGGAAACATCTGATAATTGCAAGGATAATATGTGATAATTAAATCTAAGTTAATTTTGTGAAGAAAAGAATATTATATATAGAGGTTGGAGAAAGGCATGAAGGACACACTACTGCATAACATAAACTCTAGTTTTCTTTTCTTTTCTAATTTTTGCGCCTTTATCATGGAAGGCTAAACTTCTTTGGGTTGATTCTCTTGTGATTTCACAATTAATTTCGGGGTTTCTGTTTAATAAAGTTTTCTTCTTTACATTCTTTGTAACAGATGTGATATATTGTTGGTCTTTTTGAAATCTAAATTTTTTGGAAAAGTATTTGTTTTTGAATGCTTGTTGAGAAGTCAATTGTTTTTCCTTAATTAGAGTTCTTGGTTAATTCACTTAGTCTTAATCAATTTCGTGTATGCTTAGTTAAGAGATAAAAGATATGCATCGCATTGAGTAGATGTTTGGAGACAATTTGAGATATTGAATATATCAGTAGTAGCTTGTTTTCTTGATAAGATTCTATTGAATTTGATTGACGCTTGTTTGATTGAGTTCAACTTTGTGAAGAGAATTGAAGGATAATAATCTTATGAAAACAAAGGAAAAATTTGTTGTTAAACATATTTTCTTTATTATTTTTACATTATCTATTTTAATTTCTTACACAACAATTATGAACCTCCTATTTAATTTGTGTTATTTTTATTACTAATTTTTCTTGTTGTAGATAAGTTTTGAACATTGATTGACTAAATTTACTATTAAATTCGTTGGGAGACGACTTGAGGTTAACTTTTCCCCATCTATATTGTCATCTCTTTGGTGTTAGATGGTAAAGTATTGTGTTAGGCAGACAACACTAAGATTATTTTAATTTGCTTGTGAAATGATAACGATCAACCACTCTTAACTACCCTACCTATGCAAGTACCTATATGCTTTGGCCAGGGCCCTTCAAACTTGGAACACTATCTTGTGTCCCAAGAGTTCATGATTTATAGTGATATGAATCGCTCAAATATTTGAAGGGTGAACATAAGTTAAATAAACGACATGTAAAATGGATGGAATTTCTTAAACAATATCAGTATGTGATTAAGTACAAGAAGGGAAAAACAAATGTTGTTTTATTCCAGGGATACTTATTTATAGAGGGAAAACTTAGCATTTCCCAGGGCTTACATAGAAAGCTCCTTGTTATAGAAACACATGAAGGTGGTCTCATGGGTCATTTTTGGGGTAGAGAATACTTGAAGCATATTATAAGATAAATTCTTTTGGCCCCATATGAAACGAGATGTTCAAATGTACTGTTTAAAATGCATTGCTTGTTTACAAGCTAAATCTAAGGTTATGCCTCATGGATTGTATACACCCTTTTCAGTTGCTTATGCTCCTTGGAAAGACATTAGCATGGACTTTGTCCTAGGTTTACCCAGAACCCAAAGGGGCTTTGATTCTATTTTTATGGTAGTAGATTGTTTATGTAAAATGACTCATTTTATTCCTTGCTACAAAATAGATGATGTAAGCAACATAGCAAAACTCTTCTTAAGAGATGTAGTTAAACTTCATGGACTACCTGAGACTATAATTTCAGATAGAGATCCAAAATTTATCATTCATTTTTGGAGGACACTCTGGGGAAGCTTGGGTACTAAACTTAACTTTTTTACTTCTTGTCATCCTCAAATGAATGGACAAATAGAAGTTGATAACCGCTCTTTGTCAACTATGCATTGGACAGTTTTAAGGGGTAACCACAAATCTTGGGATAACTACCTTCCCCATATTGAATTTGCTTATAACATGGTAATTTACAAAACTACCAAATTATCTCCTTTTTAGGTTGTATATGGTTTTAAACCTCTTACATCATTGGATTTGTTGCCTTTGCCTAATCCACAAGATTTCGTAAAGAAGGGGCATCAAAAGCAGAAATTTTGCAAAAATTACAAGAGAACATTAAAATTCAAATACAACAACAAAGTGAAAGATATGCTAAACAAAGCAATAAGGGGAAGAGAGAATTAATTTTTGAAAAGGGAGATTGGGTTTGGCTACAGTTAAGAAAAAGATAGATTTCCAAAATAAAGAAAGTCAAAACTCAACCCTCTTGGCGATGAACCATTTCAAGTCCTCAAGAAAATTAATAATAATGCATATCAGTTGGATTTGCCTGAAGAATATGATTCAGATTTGAGGACAAATCCTCTTCAAGAGGGAGGGGATGATGGAAGAGGGTCAAGGCAAGGTCTTACCACAAGAGCAATGGCCAGAAGCAAAATTATTGGGATTCAGATGCTCACATCAGACCCAAAATACTGTCAGACTAGTCTAGCTTGTGTATGTAAAAATTGTATAGCATTTATTTTTGTTTTGTATACATTTTCAAGGTTTTAAAAACATTCATCTAGGGTTAGAAAGAACGCAAAGTTGTGCCTATGGTTAGAGTTAGGGTTGACGCACCTCACCATCCATGTACACGTGTCAAAACGCTAGTGGAGAGTTTCGAAGCTTGTGGTCCAGGCTACTAAGGTCCACGTGGAAGCTACTTATTGGAGAATGGAGAAGCTTCTTCAACAAGTTAGGGTTACGGTTGGATGATGCTTAGGGTTAGGGTATGTCATTAGTTTCTCTTGTAAGCTTTCCAAGCCTATAAATAGGCATGTCATGTACCTTATTTTCAAGCTAGAATATACATAGTGTTATGTTGTTAAATTTTAAGCACAATTGGTCTTTGAGCTTCTCCTTTGTTGGCTTCTCTTAGAAGACTAGCTTAGGGAGTCCATTGGATGTTGGCCTCACTTTTTCCAATCATCTTGTTCCACCATTCTCACTTACAAACTTTGTTGTTTGCTCCATTCCTTTCAGGTATTTTGCTGCAACCGTGCCATAATGTCACCGCCTTCATTGTTCCCGTTCATAGTTGCACCTCACGATCATCTTCCAACATCTGTTCTCATCTCTAAAATGCTTGGACAATGCATATGGTGAAAAAAAGGCTATCAACATTGACATCAAGCTACATTTTGTAAGAAATGAGAATGTTTCGGGGTCTGCGAAAGTGATTAAGGTATCAACAGATCAAAATTCATGTAATATGATTACAAAGGTTTTGTCATGCAACAAGTTCTTTAACTACTTGCATTTAGTCCAATTGATTGGTGATTATGCCTATAATAAACTTAATGAAATGTAATGATCCTCACTCGGAAAATGTGTTCTTAAACAAGTGGATATTTGTGAGGATTTGTTTAGTAAAATTTTGTTAAGGTTCTTAGTTCGTCTAACTACACTAGATTGTCTAATGGTATAAGACCATCTATCTTCAATTAAAGCGTTTGACTCCAATAGATAATGACATCAGTTTGTTTGTGTACATTAAGTCATTAATTTCATTTAATACTTGTATCATATGAATAATCCACCTAAGTAACATTTCAAGCTTAGTAGTGGAAGCATTTTCACATTTTTTTCTATTTATTTAAGTATAATTTATGAAAGTTAGTTAGTGTAATTATGTTGTATAAAAAGAAAATTGTATCAACAATTTTGTTAATTAAGAGTTGTTGCTCAACTGTATAACAAATAATTGTTAGTTGAGCAAAAGTTTATTGATACATAAATTTGGAGTTATAAATTATGTTAATAATGTATTTTGTTATAGATATAGATTGACGTTTGTTAATACCACGTTGTCTTTATATATGATTTTTTTTTCTAATTTTTCCTTTCTTCACCTTCTAATTGTTTTATTTACGAATTTTGTATTGTTGTTTTATTTTTGTGCCGTGGACACTTATGCAATGAATTTATTTTGCATATCCAATTTAAAAATCATTTTGAATAAATTTTATTTTTTAATATGGATACTAGAGTTTTAAATATACTTCCATCTAGGGTCAATTTTAAGAGTAGAAGGGTTAGGGTATCATGCAATCTCTATCCTTTATGTAAAAAGGAGGTAGAAACTATTCAGTATTTATTAATTAACTGTGAGGTTGCATAACAATTGTGGATTCAGTGTGACAATTAGGTAGGACTTACTTCAATTAGAACCAATGACATTGCTAATCATTTCGCAACTTTTATATAATGGGTATGAATAAAAAAGCTAACTGTGTATGGAGAGGGATGTGGTTGACATTAGCAAAGGCAATATGGACTCATAGGAATAGGATTGTTTTTTATGGTGGTCAAGTTCATGAGATAGAGATATTCGTAGCAGTACAATTGCATGTTCGGTCTTGAGCTAAATTCGATGGGTTTAGAATACAGGGTTCCTTCTCGAAATGGTGCATGCATCCTGTACATTGCTTAAGAGAGGTTAGATAGATTGTCGAGGGAAGTTAGATTACGAGAAAGGGTTGTGTAGAATTTATACTAGAAGTTTTAAGATATTTGTGAGAAGTTGGAACAGTATATAGATTTCTATTTGTTTGTTTATACAGGATATATATATATATATATATATATATATATATATATATATATATATATATATATGATCTTATGCTCAAGACCTATATTTCTAAAAAAAGAACCTAATTGGTTTCATTTACTTATAAAGTGATGATGAACAAAATAGAGGGAAAAGTGAAAGATTTACATGTGAGTGACGTGGCAGACGGTTGCATTGACATAGTCACAGTTGCAGGTGACATTATTTAAACAACCACGTTCTCTACTGCAAGGATCTACGCTGAAATCCCACTCCTTCCCAAGTGTCTTACCTATCCCTTTCAGAGCTTCCACTGTTCATAACAAAATCATCAACATCTCTTCTATTTTACAAAAAGAAAACAATTTAATAAATGAAATATAATTAAGAGACGAAATCATAATGTAGATTTTAAAAAATAAAAATTGTTGATCTTCAATGTTTTTTAACTAGTTATTTAAATCAGTTTTCATAATTGATAATCAGAATTTTAACTGCTTTTTTTAATATAATTTGCTATCTAGTTATTTTACTAATTAATTTTTAAACTTGGAGACTTCAATTCAATTTCCAAAAGCAATCTTTCTTGTAAGTTACCATTAAAATCTAAGAGCAACACAAAAATAGTTTTTTCTTCTGTTATTTTTTTTTTTTATATAGAGACAATCTTTGTAGTGAGTTGAGAGATACAGTATCATCCATAAATTTGTGTTTGTTAAGAAAACATGTTTGATGGCTCTACTCCATGAGTAGAAATTGTTTACCATTAAAACTTGGCGAGACAAGGCATAAAGCCCAAAGAAATAAAAGTCAAACA
>Ga0209700_107444_pt1 | contig 15485 bp, 11 predicted proteins | sample SiratroredBW_FD_187528 | JGI IMG/M metagenome (GOLD analysis project Ga0209700, IMG submission 187528) | Root nodule microbial communities of legume samples collected from California, USA - Siratro red BW (SPAdes) (version 2) | ecosystem: Host-associated > Plants > Roots > Nodule | place: USA...
TTGGCTGATCCTTTGCCAGCTGTCCATTTCTTGTAACTAACTTTTTCCTTCCATCAATTATTGCCAACTCATCACTACAATCTTCATTACGTCCACTAACAATCTGCTCTCCACTTTTCTTCATTACGTCATTTCAAAATCAAAATGACAACCGGATGAGTACGCCATCCGATTGTCATTTACAAATAAAATGAATATTTTTTAAATGACAACCGGATGGGGGTGTCATCCGGTTGTCATTTTATTTTGAAATGACAACCGGATGGGAGTGACATCCGGTTGTCATTTTATTTTGAAATGACAACCGGATGGGGTGTCATCCGGTTGTCATTTTATTTTGAAATGACAACCGGATGACATACTCATCCGGTTGTCATTTTTTTTGAAATGTGAACCGGATGGGGGTGTCATCCGGTTCTTATTTTTTTGCTCGTATGAACCGGATAGGATCAGTCGTGAAATTAAAATTTTATATTAGAGTGTAGGAAGAAGATATTAGGGTGCAGGAAGAATTTGTCGCAAAAGAGAAGTAGATAAAGTAAAAAGAGAGGGAAGTGAAATAGGCTTGGTTATTTGGTAAAGCTGCAGGAAGCGAAAATTGATATGTGAAGAGGTTAAAAGCAAAGCAACGTGGCACCACTTTACTTGTGCCATTTTCTTTACCTACGTGGTGCCCTTTTTTATATTTTATTTTACTTATCTTTTTTTTTCTCTTTTGATTCAATATTTTTTTCCTTTGAGTTTAATAAATAATAAGTAACGTGGCTGAAAAAGTTTTGGCTAGATGGCAAGAAGCAAAATCAAACTTTTTTTTCTTTTTCATTCTTTAGTTGTTACCAAATACGAAAGTTTAGTTTTTTTATTATTTACTTTGCTTTGTTCTAAATTTGGAAATCTTTAATAAATAAGCACAATTTTTTTTTCTATTGGATTTTAAAATTAAATTTGTCATTTACTTTATTTCTTTTATTTTTGAATATCATTTTTTTACATAGATTTTTTTTGTTCTTTTCTCTCTTTTTTCACAAATATGTAATTCAATTAAATATCAAATGACCGCATGCGTCACGAGGTATTTAAATTGAAATTATCATTCGATCTCTAAAATTTAAAAATATAATAAATAATTATTTTGCTTAAACATTCAATTGATCGCTCGCATCATACGATGTTTAATTTTGAAATTACTTTGTCCGTGTAGACATTCAAGTGGCCGTACGGGTCAGACAACATCTAATCCGAGACTTCCGAAATTAACGAGCCATAAAATTTCAAAAATATCAAATTTCAGATATAAAAAAAAAAACATCAAGAATTTCCAAAAATTAAAAAATATCAACATCTCAAACCATTTTCTACAAAGAACTACGTATCCCTGATTCTCTATCCCTGATAGAGATATGTAGGAGCGAGGTTGAACCTTGTCGGGCTCAAAAACTAAAAAAAATATTTTGTTTGTTTAGCCTTAATTTCATTTCTTTTTTGGGAGAATACATTTTTTTAAAAAATACACTCATTTTACTCATTTAATTAAAGGTACCGTCTTAGGACGGGCGTTGTGGGGGTGCTAATACCTTCCCCACACGTAACCGACTCCCAGACTCGAAATCCGGTTTTGTAGACCATAGCCTTACTTTTCGGTTTTTCCATAGTTTTCCTAATAAACTATGGTGGCGACTCATTTTTTTAAATTTCAAACTCATTTTTATTATCATTTTTGGATCGCCATCCTCGTCGTGATCCTGGTTGCGACACCTTACGAGAAACGTTATGGGCCTAATAAATCCTTTTCGCCTATTCGGCTTGAGCCTGGGGCCTTGTATCCCCTCCTGTGCCTGGAGAGGGTGCAAATTGGGCTTGGAAGGGGTGCGTATAGCAAAAAGAAAGTGGTTCATATTTTTCAGTCCCATAGTCCACGCCAAATACCTCTATAAAATGGGTGAAAATTAAACCACTAATGAATAACCTCTCTCCTCTCTTAAAGCCGATGTAATTAATTTAATATCCAAACGGTAAATTCGAAATATTTGACGAAATCCCATAATTATGTACCATTAATTCGATATCTCGATAATAAATCCAAAATATTTAACCAAATCACATAATCATGCATGTTAACTAATATTCAGAAATTGGGTAGAACAATAACGGGCTAGAATTCTGGCCTTGAATACGTTGGAAGAGAAATTATGAATACAAGATTGATAAAAAGAAAAAAATAACTCAAATTTAGACTAATCAAGAGTGATCAAAAACTCAATGACTAAAATAATTTCTTTTCTGGAATGCTCAATTCGAAAATTGTTATCGAATCCAGATCCAAAAATAATTTCTGAATTGAGTCATTCTTGAAAGAGGTGAGATGTTGGAATCCTCTTCTAGAATGCGGATGTCTCATTTCGAAAGCAATTAGTGGCGTTCACTTTCGAAACGGACTATTCCAAAAGCAAAATTTGTATTCCAAAATAGCCTAATTTGAAAGATTAAATTTTACTTTCAAAATAATTTATTTCGGAATATAATTTTTAAATTAACCTTTGTAAGGACAAATAAGTCTTTTCAAATGGAAACTTTGAAAAAATAAAAAAAAATGTATGAAAGTGCAGGAGGAAGAAGATATGGGGGTGTAGGAAGCAACTGTCTGTTGTCAAATGGTGCCCCTATCTAAGAGTACCATCGCTTTTACAGTTTACCTTGATTCTTGCATTGTGGAAGTGACAAAGTCATCCTAAAAATCGTTGATGAATTTTCGGTACAGAGTGTTCAAATTTATAAAGATTTTGTTAATTACTCGAATTTGGAATTTTTTTAATACTGTTTGGAAGTGTATTGAACTTTGACGTCAACAGGCAGCAGGTAAAACTTGAAGAGATGCATTATAACCCTTTTCCATTGTTCCGTAGTAAATGCACACAACAAATCCAAGTCAATAAATTTGAAAATTCCAAATTTACTGTTTAGCTTCTGATCTTTAATTATAGTTCCGTAATACGTAATCCAAAAACGTTTTACAGTAAAACATAAAACATTCCAGGATTGAGGTCCCTTCACGAGCAGAAGAAGATAAGGTATGTTGGTCCTTTTTATCTTATTTGAGCATGAATTTGCTACTGTTTCTATAAATAAATAGTTTACTTATTATACAATATGATGTGACGGCTGTGAAATGGTGTTGATGAAAATGAATTGGAGCATTCATATTAGGCAATACATGTTCATATGCAGTATTTTAGTAGCATTTGTAAGAAAAGGCTCCTGTGCTACCGTTCAAGTCCCTTCAAAAAACTATTTAAGAAAATAAATGCATCGTGCTATTTTAGGATCCAGTGATATTCCAGAATGTATCATCAAGGGAGAAAGTATGGTCCATGTAGTCTCAGTTCTAAAAAGTACTTTTTATTTTATATTTCAAAATATGTAATCTAAAATACAAACTTTGTATTCCATAATATTTAATCTATAGTACAAATTTGTATTCTGGATTTACATTCCAGGATACAAAAAATATTAATGTTTTAACGTGACAGAACTGAAACTGAAACTGAAAATCCTAACTTAGGATAAACGGGAAATTTACAAATTTATTAGGGTGCTGTTTGAAATTAAGGGGGTGCTAGAAGATATGCCCTTGTTTGTCTACAGAAAGCAGTTAATAAGCCACGTAATGAGCTTTTTTCTGATATGCAAACTTTACTAATCTACAGTGACAAGATTGGGATGCCTTCAACTATATTTCAAGAGGTAGAGTTCACTCTTCTTTTGGCAGGAAATATGCATTTTTTGATGACCATTATTTATCATATCTTATATTCATCACATCACTTCCAATCCATTCAAAATAAAGACTCGAGGTCAAAGATCGATCATATGCTTCAGGAACAATAATGCTTATGCAGAATTGCCAAATTTACACTATTAACGACGTGAACAGATACTTGGATCTACATAAATAATAAATTTTAAAGCAACAAATAATGTGTAGACTAGTAGGCACAGTTCTCAAAATGTCTTTCTACAAATTATAAATAATTCTCCAAAAAAAATGTTGCTCCTACTCCCAGCTAGAGCAATATTCCTTCCTTCGTCATTGTGAGCAGGACTGGTTGGTTCAGTTCAGACATACTGAATCCGAATGGCCAGAATAGAATGCACAAAGGAGCGGTTCTGCAACAAATGGATCAAGAAATATATACCTGTTGGAGTATTGGGTGACTAGGTATTCTGTACAGAGCGTCCCCTTATAGTCAGTTTAGTTAACAGACAGCAAAGGAAACAATGTTTAGACCAACACGAGCTCCTCCTCTGCTGCCTGTTCCTGTTTCTTTGCCACTTTTGCGTCCTGATATGGTCGCAGTACCCGCCTGATTTCTTCTGCACTAAGTGTCTCATACTCTAATAACGCATTTGCCAGAGCATGCAATGCCTTCTCGTGCTGCAGACGTCGGAAGTTACCGGGTTCAGAACTTATTCAGATGCTAGGTATACCATAATAAATAATTTTTGGCTGCTTACTTTGATTAATCAACACCGTAGAAAAAGTTACGTACATACAAAAGAAAAATTTTCGTACTTTTTAAATCTTCATCCGTATAGTGTTTCAAATGCATAAACTAGTTTTTACCACTAACACATATTTTAAACCCAACAAAAGTAGATTTTGATTCAGATTTCAGAATTATTAAGCTTCCAAAAGAACATTATCATTGATTTAAAACTTAGTTTGGACACTAAGTAACATGTTATTTATTTTATTAAATAACAATATCCTAGTATTGGCACCTGTAAATTTATATTAATCTTGATATAAACAAAATGAATTTTTTTAACCAGCATAATAGATTATCTTGAAAGTGATAGAAATGACAGATTAAACAAACAAAACGGGTTGACAAACCTTCCTTAGAAGGGCTTTCACTCGATCATATGCTTCCCTAAGAAGCTTCACAACCTGCAGAACAAGAAATTCAAATCATAAACCAGATTTTATTTTTTATAGAATAATAACTCCTTAAAGAAAAAAATAAAATAACCCAAATATGACAATCTATCCACTATCAAAAGATTCAAGATGACAAAGGATATAGGTTCAATCCGCTTGCCTCTGCATCAATACGGGACTGCATTTCGGAACTCGGTCTCTCTTTTATATGAATTGGCCCTATTGCATCACTCATCCCACAACTTGATACCTTGTGCAGAAACATAAAAGACAACAGAATTAATCCCTCATTTTAAAATCAAAAGATAGGTTCTAGTTGACAATTTCAGTCAGAGGAAAGTTCTGAGTCCTACTATTGTGAACGTTCAAAGTAATTATAGTGAAAGAAATATGAGAGCACAGAAATTTTTTATAGCTTCTGTAGCAAAAAATAAACCTTGTTTCCATAGATGAAGAAAATACATTTGACCATTAATCACGAAGTAAAAACTTACCATATATTGGGCAAGCTCAGTAGCTGTGTGAAGATCACTACTTGCCCCTGTTGTGATTTGATCTTGACCAAAGATAATTTCTTCTGCAACTCTTCCTCCCATACAAACATCTAGGCGAGCAAGTAACTGCTTTTTGCTGATAGATGTCTCATCACCAGAGGGAAGCTGAGTGACCATTCCTAAAGCAGATCCACGAGGCATGATTGTTGCCTTGTGAATTGGTTGAGCACCCTCAGTGTTAATGGCAACAATTGCATGGCCACTCTCATGATAAGCAGTAAGCTGAAAGTTTCACAAGCGATATTAACATAGATAACTGTAAATCTACAAATGGATAAATACTAAACAGATACTTAATCAATTTTAAACATGAGGTTATAAAAATATACAAATCATTATTTCATAAGCTGATTTTGGAGTTGGGGCATTAAAAATATCAGGTTCAAATCAACACAATGACAAATCTGACGATAAAATACAGTCTTGTATTTCCATCTTGCCATATTGGTATCCCTACCGAGAGAAGGGTATTGCATAAAACAAGCAGAAGGTGATTTTAATATTACTGAATAAACAGTAGACAATAAACTTAAAGATGCTCATAACCTATGATATAAGAATAGTTTTTGAGTCATGAATATGCTACAAAATATGATTCAAGATACAGTGACACTTTTAGAAAAAAATTACCAATATATCCAAATCACTAGCTTGTAGATAATTTCACTGTACTTCAAATGGAATGCTGAAAGATGAGTTCTTGGAATTTTTCAATTAAGAGATTTTCAGGGTAATGGTTAGATTTTCGCAAACAATATTACAACATAATTGACTTATACAGGGACATCTATGAATTTTCAAATAATGCAACACAGTGCTAAACCAGACATTGTTAGAAGACAGTAAGGTTAACAACTGTGGTGACTTAAAACCATACATTAATCACATAGGCCACATTCGAGAATTTCAAGTGCTAAACTAGATTCTGTACACTTACCTTTTTTGACTCTTCCGATATGGACATTGTTTTCCGTTCTGTGCCCATAATTATTCTATCTTTGGCAAACTCCAACTGTGAAGCTGCTAATTTCTCTGCACCTTCAACAGCAGCTTTAATGGCAGCAATGTTTACCAGGTTTGCAAGATCTAGTTTAAAAGAATAGTTATGGATCATATCATGTAAATGAAATTTGAAACAGAACTGAAGGAGGTGCAGTTCATATGTTTAAAAACTATTCACCTGCCCCATTGAATCCTGGGGTTCCACGAGCAATTGATTTAGTATCTACATCGTCAGCCAATGGTTTATCTTGAAGGTAAAGCTCCAATATTTCTTGTCGACCACGTAAATCTGGATTTGGTACAATAATCTGGAATTGGGTTGGTTAGTTTTCTTATATTCTATAGCAAAATTACATATCATTCAGAACATTAGTTAGATACAACTTTTAGGTTAGGTTCAAGTAGAGATATCACTGTAATAATTTTGGAAATTAAGGATAAATGATGTTTTAGGTCCCTATATTTTAAAACTAGTAATTTGAGTTCTCCAGTTTCTGAAATACAATGAAAGCAGTCACTCTACATGCTGAAGCATCTAATCGATGGCCACAAGGCAATTTGTACCACATGGATGCCGTGTAGCAAGTGTTGCATGTGTTATTTTAAGAATATTTTTGAGTCCTTGTAAAATTGGTCTTGGTCCCTATATTTTAACACCAGTGGTTTGAGTCCTCCAATATCTAAAGTACAGTTAAAACAGTCCCATTGGTAACTGCATTGGCATGGTCGTTCTAATGACCCATTCATTCTCTAAGGATAGACAGACAAGTGACCCCAAATACAAAAGTATCAAAACCTCTAATGCATGCTTCTTGCTTCTTGATACATTTCAATAACTAACGAAGTTCCACTACTTGGAACTCCAACTAAACCTCAACAAAAGTTGCCGTTCTAATATTAGGAATGAGGCCTCAAATTTCTATGGTATTAGACCTTTTTGCATTCAACATTCAAAACACCTCAGAGATATTTTGAGAAGGCATTCGGTATCCAAGTCAAGCTTAAGATTCTTCACTATTTCACAATGTTGAAGGACAACACACCTTTTAAACCTTTTTGAGATACTTTACCCCAAAACTCTATGTGACATAATAGGAAAAACTCCACCTAGATTTACCTTGTTGTAATTAAGAATGTGTAATAGTGAACGTTGCCCTAAAATTCTTGATATTAGTAAAGTTTCATGAGTTTGTTTAGTTAGAGCTCCAAATATTTGATCTCCATTGGTTACTAAAGGGTGTCAGGGAGCATGGGTTAGAAGTGTCGACATTTGAATTGGGTTCACTCATTTGTTGAGTAGACCATGTGACTGCTACATATCCCCATGTCATGACATCATCATGTGTCATTAGAGAAATATCCTAACAGAGTTAGTAATAGGGCTTAGTTTCATTGTATTTTAGAAATTGGAGAACTCAAACTATTGATTTTAAAAATAGGGAGCAAGACCAATTTTATGGACCAAAACACCATTTATCCAAAAATTAATAATTATATTTATACAACAAAAAACACCAACCTTTAAGACTGGTACAAGGTCTATGGAAAATAATTATGTTTATTGTTTGGGGGCATGTCAATTTATGTATTTTTGTGATGAAAAAATAAGTAACAGTGCATAGAAATAAAGGTGCACAAGAATATAATATCCTCCTAAGTACACCAGGTCACTAGGTCAGGTAGAGCTTTAATTTTGTCTACTTTCAAAGGATCAACCCAAAAAGCCTGAGATAATTTTATGTAAAATGAAACCGAAAAATTCTAGATTTAGTAGATATGATCAGTTAATCCAAAATACAGACAACAACACATTATTATCCTTGAGAATTATAGCACCAAACAAACAGTAGACATACTGTATCACAAAGAAAATTAGGTTCATGCGGCCCCTATACAGCAGATTAGCAATATTTTGTTAAAGAAAGAAGTGTATGATTCTTTGGAAGTGTTCTTATTATGCAAGTTTGTTATGTGAGCCACATGCCAAAGTTTTCAACAGATAATTCTTCTTTTCCACGTTTTTCTGGGTACCGTATGCATTTCCACCATAGTTTTTCTGAGGGTTTTCTTCAATGGGTTAACAAAGGGACTGGAGAGCTTTTCTGAGGTAAGCTTGTTGTTTTCCTTTCTGTCTCTTGCTTGTTTTATTCTATTGTTCTAGAAGGATTTCTTATCCTCCAGTTGCTCTTTATAAATTCTTTTATTAAGGAGAAAAAATAATAGGACTTACATGTCGATCAAATCTACCAGGTCTCGTTAAAGCGGGATCAAGAATATCAGGCAGGTTTGTTGCAGCAATTACTATTATTCCCTACAAGATAAAGATGTTAAATAAATTAGGAAAAAACAGAGAAAATGATTAAACAATCACATGTTTAAAACTTTAGATATACTTCATTCTGCTCAAAGCCATCCATTTCAACAAGTAACTGATGCAATGTCTTCTTTGTATGACCCTCCCATTGTTTCCTAGTCGAACCAACAGCATCTATTTCATCAATGAAAATGATACAAGGAGCCTACATTAAGGATGGAGCGTAAAGAATGTTCCAAATTAGAAACAAATAAGGAAATCGTGTAAAGAAATAATTTAGCAAACCCGAATAACAGACAGCTAAGAGCCCATTAACCAAAGAACAAACCTTCTTTTTTGCTGCTTGAAATAAGGATCTTACACGTCGAGCACCAACTCCAACATACCTGAAGTGGAAAAGTGATAACAAATTTGAGCATCCCTTACAAGTACCACAACATAACTTACCTTAATGTAACTATTAGGAATCAGTTGGGCCAAATTCAACTTCAAAGCTAGCTCAAAACCTTATTAGGCGCATTCCATCATGCCCAAGATAAGACATCCGCAAGTGGTTCAATATCAAGACTAAATAGGTTTTGATAAAAATTAATGTACCGCAGCCAAAAAGCAACTAGATGGGTTTTGGTATTATATTAAAAATGAATTGGGTTTAACCTAATCACAAAAGCTAGCCCAAGAGTTGGGGGATGGGAGGGAGGGGGGATTTTCCAAGTCATTTAAGGAGTATTTTGTCCACATTTGTTGCCAATGTGAGGCTTCTAAACCAAAGAAAATATATCAACTGCACAACTTACAACTGCTAGGACGAAACTAACTTTTGCTTTTTGCCAACTGATCACACTGAAGAGTTGTAAAGTTTAATTTACCATGATACACCATTAAACCAAATAGATGTTCACAACCTAACCAAAGTTGGCTACCGACATATTGTAGTGTATGTGTATCCATTTCCAATTTCCTCAGGTTCTTCTCTCTCTCTCTCTCTCTCTCTATATATATATATATATATATATATATATATAAGTAATCTCTCTTTCTACGATAAAGAAGAACTAGCAGGAATCAATACTAGAAAAGATAAAGAAAAACATAATATATGTATTACGGAGGACACTATTGATGCATCCTTGTTAATCTTAGAAAAGTTATGAAGTATCCTTATTAAACTCTAGGAAAATGGATCATAATATCATGTTTCAAAAATTAAGACAATATACAATGCATTCCAAAGACACAAAGTTAAGCTATTGAAAAAGAAGACTTACATCTCCTCAAATTCTGATCCTGCACGATAGAAAAACGGAACACCTGCTTCTCCAGCAATAGCCTTCAAGGTCCCATATAAAGCAAACACTATCAGATCACAATACATTATCAATATCAATAGATTAATTCAACAGGTAGATGATAACAAAGTAGTATTGCTTTTTCAATTGTATTTACCAACTATGAAGAATGAAAGAGAAAATGAAGTTGTCAAGTGCCCGGGTTCTTTACCCAGAAAAGAAAAAAAAAAAAACAAGTTCTTTATCCTCAAAAGAAAAACTGAGTGTAAACTTACGGAACTGAAACGCTTATATTAATGGGCCTACACATACCATCATGTAAGAAAAAGACATAATGAGCATGGAAACTTGTATATCAAGATTTTTCAATAAATTTGGTGCAGTACATGTACGAGAAGGAAAATGGGAGCAAAAGTTGTTTAGGCAAAATAAAAAATTAGATGATATACTAGTGTTGGCAAATTTAATCGAAAACCAATCAGGTAGACACAATAAACAGCTGCATGGACAAACAAGGAAACAAAAAAAAAAAAAAAAAAGTTATTCATAATGATTGCATTCCCAAACAATTCACATGGGCAAAGAAAATAAACGTTTTCTACAGTTACAGCTTAGAAGAACAAATTATGCAAAGAGATAATGGAGTAACAATGTCAATGCTATCAAATTGAAAGACGAGAACCAAAGCCTAGATAGTAGATAGGTGCTTCCAGAAGCTTCATGCAAGTGTATAAAAGTGGAAATTCATAAAGCATGCAGGAGGCCAATAGGCTCAACTTCTAAAAGCAAGAACTTTATAAAATTTGTAAGAGAAGTGTCTTAAGGATTGCAGATGATAAACAAGCTGACCTTCGCTAGAAGTGTTTTTCCAGTACCAGGTGGTCCTGTTAAGAGAATGCCCTGGGAAAAGAAGTGTTTTAAGCATAGTTGATGAAAAAGAAACATAATTTCAAGTGAATGCTAAAAAGTAAAAACACAGCATCATATTGTTGGACAAGTAGCTTCATCAGCATATCATTCAGTGAAAACAAATAAAAAAAATCCAAGTTCATCATTGTGATGACCAAAAGCTAGCATGTTTATCTTGTACAGTGTAAACAAAAAAAAAATGCATTTGGAAATAGTATAAACATGTTATCATGTCATAAATTGGGAAGGAAACCTAGTCCTACAAGAAATGAGAAGCCTATTATATTTAAAAGTGAGGTCAGAAATATAACCAAGTGCAGTCAAGCAAAACAAATTCAACAATATACAATTACTTCTTCAGACCTTCGGCAATTTTCCTCCAAGGCGAGTAAATTTAGCCGGATTTTTCAGGTACTCCACGACTTCCTCAAGTTCTTGTTTAGCATCGTCACAACCTTTCACATCTTTAAATGTTTTGAAATTCTGCAGGAGGAAAAAGAGTTTACGTAAGATTATTTGACAAAATTTCTGATTTGTTGGCAACTTGGCATTCTCTCTCTCTCTCTCTCTTTATATATATATATATATATATATATATATATATATATATATATATATGTGTGTGTGTGTGTATAATCTGCATTACAAACTGTTACCCCTAATCCCGATAACTAATTCAGCAACTGAGAAAAAGACACATTCAGATATGGAGAGTAACTGAATAATGATAACATCGTTATCAAGAAAAATAGCTCTCAGGAGTCAGAATGGCTTTTGGGGAGTAAGGAAAATGCTAGTGTTAAATTGAGATGTTCTCCTTTATAAGCCACAATTATAACAAAAAATAAAAGAAAAGACCGGTGTGCAAGAACAGAAACTACAGAAGTAAGAGGAATGTCAGACTGACTCCTCAAGAAGCTCTAATAACATGGAGTTCACCAACATCAAAGTGCCAAGATCAGTAGGGGGTGACTCCTGTGTTTGCAGGGAACAAACTCAATGACAATTGCCTGATTCATAGAATCAGATCAGATGTACTTCAGAACAATAAAATATCATTTTCTGAATAATCGATAGACCAATATTGTTTTATTTGGATTGAAAAAAGACAGCATAAATTTTATTAATCTTAATCAATTAACCAATTTCATTAATATTCTTCTCATCCAAAATTCAGCATGATAGCCCATTCATCAAATTTTCAAGAAAAAGGAACTACATTACATGATTAAGATCATGCGTCATTTAGAATGTATCCTAAAATGTTAACCTTTTCTGGCATCACTTCCTTATTTAGTTCCTTTGGGGAATATGTAGTACTTGAGCCAACACTTGAAGTTCCAATCCCACCCAAGCTTACTATGAATCTTTGAAGTGCAACCATACCCATAACCCTGAAAGACACATTTTATATGACAATAAATGAAACTTTCAGGTATGATACAGAGAAGAGAATGAGAGTGAGAACTAAACGTTCATACCAGATTAGTCCCATAATAACAATAAACAAAATAGTTGATAAAACATCTTGTACAAAGCGTGACTTTTGTGATACTTTGGGATCAACCTAAAGAAGGAAACAGATTCGTAAGATTCCCAAAACAAACAAACAAAAAAAGAATTTGGAGTTAAAATGCTAATCACTAAAAACCATCAAAAAAGAACATTTTTTTTTTTGCAATAATTGTTACCACAACAACATGTAAAGGCTGCCTCTCAGATGTTCCAGGGCTAAGAATAGGCTCATCTGATTTACCTGATGCTCGCTGTGTCAACTCTTGCAACTGAAAAAAAAAATACTTCGTATCAGTTGCACCATGATACATCCATCATATAGAAATTATGAAAAATATGTCAAAAGAAACAGAATGAAGTTAAAAACGCAGTTTATCATGACAAGGAATAGATGCAGAGCATGGGATTTGTGATAAAAAAAAACAAGGGTACTACGCAGAAAATCAAAATAAATGAGTATACCAAAAAAAACAAAAAAAAAAAAAAAAAAAAAAAAAAAAAAAAAAAAAAAAAAAAAAAAAAAAAAAAAAAAAAAAAAAAAAAAAAAAAAAAAAAAAAAAAAAAAAAACAGAGAAGAACCTACTTTTAGGCTCATTAATTCTACAGATCATATATTTGAAGAGAAAATGCAAATAAAATCATATAGCCAGAAATAAATATGGGAGAAACAGTGCTTTAAAATGCTCGCATACAGATAAAAATTGAAAATATCCCTCAAACCACTGGCGTCAGTTTCAGATCACGGGACTCTACAACAGTAATAGTCAGAGGACAAGAACATATAATTAAATCCAAAAAAAAAATTCTAGCACATCAATGGCCACAAAACACCTAGCATACCCTTCTGCAAACGAAAATCTGATCAACACAGACGAAATAGCATTAAGAATACCAGGGTAGGAAGTCTGGAAGGTTTCCCATATTCCTCATTTGGAAGATATTCAGCGATAGCATTAGTGGCCACTAGAGCTCGAAGATACTCTACAACTCCTCTACTGTCTACAGCACCCTCCCTTCCTTCAAAGTGCTTGATGACAGACTCGGGACTGGTAAAAAACATAAATAACAGATAAACTTTGTTCAAAAATGAAATCATCCATCCATACAAAACTGAAAACAAAAATATTCCACTTGCTAGCTACATTGTTCTTCGTCTTGATTCAGCCATACTATTTATAGCCATATTTTCACTTTTTTTCCTTCTGAAAGGACAAAACTTATGCAGTTGCTTAGGTGAGTTGAGATTTGTTCATTGTCAGAATTTTATATAATTGTATTATATTATGTTACACAAACTGAAACACAAATTTTGATCAGAACAGCATCTCAACTTCATCACTGTGCAATGCGATTCAATCCAAACCTGTGCTTATTAAGTTCAACAAGTAGCGCGGTTTGTTTGGCGACATCATTGGGATTCGCCTCGGCGTCAATAATTAACCTAGCCAGACGCCGCTCCTGTTGCCAAAGCGGCAACCAGTTCATGAACTGCGCGAAAGCCTTTTTGCAGCTCTCTCTGGCTCCCTCGAAGAGCGCCGCAACCGATAACCTCTCATCGTCTTTCGAAATCGACGACCTCTCATCCTCTTTCGCAATCTCGCCCTTGTCCGCTCCGATTGAAGGATCGAATCCCTCGCCGTCGACGACAGTGGTCGAATTCTGAGCGGTTTCATTTGAAATAAAATTAAAATCGGCGGCGGAGGGATTGGGTTGGGAAGCGACTTTGCGAGAGAGGGAAACGGGAGGGCGCGGGAGAAATTGTGGCGGAGAGAGTTTGCACGGAGAGAGGGAGGTGAGAGAGTGAGGGAACTTGGAGAGAAGAGGATGGTGGCGCTGAGTGTGTGAGGCGAATGGGAGGGAAGTTCTGTAGTGAATGAGAAGTGAGGCTTGAAGTGTGGCCATAATAAGAATGGATTATTATTCTTCTTGATCTTCTTCTTCCTCGTGGTGGCAATGTGAGGGAGAAGAGGAATGGATTGTGTGAAGTTGAGAGGAAGGCGTAGAGTACCTTATCTTGGTGCCGCCATCTGACAACGACTTCCCATTTTAAACCTTATTATCAAGCCTTTAGTTTGGGATAATGCCCAATCATCGCGTCTTACAGTGTTTCAGTTTTTCTCATTTTTTGCACTACAGTCGCATCTCACCAATATGTGAAATAAGACTTTAATTAAAAAATTGCGAATTTTTTATTTGCATACACTAACTATAATATTTCAGAACCTACTTATATATCTAAATCAATAACAACCTCTTTTCAATTTATTTACGGTTAGGTAATGGTACAATTTTTTCTGATAGTTATCAAAATGGGTAAAAGAATTTAGGAAAATGTTACTTTGACACTCCTTTTTCTCTTACCTCCATTTGACACTCCGACGTGGCAGTGTCGTCCTGCGTGGCAAAGAAAGAGAAACACAGATGGTTATCTGATTACGTGGTTCATGTTTGTCTTTTTGCAAAGGGTTGCTTTTGTCATTTTCCATCTGAAAATGCAGGACAATTTGAGAGGGAAAAGCAGATCTCATTTTCTCATTGCACTCATTAACCCCGCATCCTCCGAAGGAGAGAAAACAGACGAAACAACAAGATTCCCGTTCCTTCTGTAAGATTCACATTCCTTCTGCAAGATTCGCCTTCCTTTTCCCCACCGTCGAAGCTTTACCATTTGCATTGGTGGTATTGACCCTAAACCCTAAGCTTTTTTGGTATGAAACATGTTTGCTGTGTGTCGATGTTTGCTTCGTTTAGGGTTTAGGGTATGTTCATATGATTTGGTTTTGCTTATTAGTTATGCATGTATGCGAAAAATTAGATTTTGTTGTGTTCTGGGTTGCTGGTGTCGATGTTTGCTTCGTTTACGGTTTAGGATTTATTCACATGGTTTGATCTTGCTTTCTGGTTATGCCTGTACGTGAAAAAAAATTGTTTCTTGATGTGTTCTGGGTTGATGGTGTCGACGT
>Ga0209700_107445_pt1 | contig 15481 bp, 7 predicted proteins | sample SiratroredBW_FD_187528 | JGI IMG/M metagenome (GOLD analysis project Ga0209700, IMG submission 187528) | Root nodule microbial communities of legume samples collected from California, USA - Siratro red BW (SPAdes) (version 2) | ecosystem: Host-associated > Plants > Roots > Nodule | place: USA...
TTTTTTTTTTTTTTTTTTAATTTTTTAAGTTTGTTTTTTTTTTTTTTTATTCTTTTATGTTTTAAAATCAAGCTTTCAAGCTTTTTTAATCGTGTTTCCAATCATTGATTTACTTTTGTTTAAATCATTTTTTTTTTGTTATTTTGTATTCTAATAATTTTTTGTTTTTTATTTATTCAAAAATATTTTAGTTTTTTTTTTTAAAAAGGAAAGCAAAAATGGGAACACAGCTTTAATGAAATAGAACTGTTGTCATTTAAATTTGTACTTAAAAGTAAAAATAAGAGAAATTATATTTTCAAATACAATTATATTTTCTTATAACATTTGAGACAAAATTAGTGACTAATAGTTCATTTGCTTAATAAATTTTACTAATCCTATTATTATTATTATTTTAAATCATATAAAACAATATAATTCTATAGATATATATTCAAAATATTTATAAAACAAAATCTCATAAAACATGATTTTGTGATATGATTATAGACTCTGCAATTTGAGTTATATTAACTTGCTCAAATTAATAAATATGTACTATATAGTTATCATTATCGAAAATACTACAAAATCATTAAGATAGTTAAAGACTTCAAAAAGATTTAGATATTTTCTCACATAATTACCGAGTCTTATTGATGGATGACAAAAACCTTCCTTAGAACTTTAACTACTAACTTAATACTTATATAGTACTACAAACAAGGTCTTAACAGACTGTCCTAATAACCACCTCTCATATAATTACATAATTATTCATTTGTAGACCATTTTCACACATATATTTATCAAACACTTCTCACTATAATAATATAAAGTAAAACAAGTAATTAAATTAACATATCCCACTTTTAAAACAACTAAAACTAACTAAAATTAAAATAAACTATTACTTATATAATATAATAATATCACTTATAACGATGTTTCTTCTGTTGAACCAAGTTTCTTAAATAATAAAAAAAAACATTCAATTTCTCTTTGAGATATTACTCAAATGATAAAAAATGTTACTTGAGCAATATCTTTTCCAAGCTTAAGCAAGAATAAAAAGATTTATAAAGAAAAACACTCAATTTCTCTTTGAGATATCACTCAAATGAAAAAAATGTTACTTTGAGCAATATCTTTTCCAAGCTTAAGCAAGAATAAAAAGATTTAAACAAATTCTTTCAAATGAACTTATAAATATACTAAAATTAACTAATTTATCTTTAGAAATTCCACGTTCGAATAAAAATCCTCAATTTGAATAAAGAATACGAATACAACACTTACAAAACCTAAGAAAATTCACCAAGGTATCAATTATGAAACTAAATCTTAACAATGTTACTTTAGCTCAAATTAAAACTAGAATTATGTTTCAAATATGCTTTATAAGCTCTTTGCATATGTTATCATAAGTTACTATTCCATAAAAAGCCTAATAATAAACAACTATTAATAATTATATGAAGAGAGATCACAGGTTTAAAAACCTACATTGAAATTTAAGTCACAAATAATTATACATCCTCAAGATAAATTTGGAAGTAAGAATTTTAATTAAGTACATCATTAGTTAGAGTTTAAATATATCTAAATTAAACCACTTATTCCAAACATTACAAATTCAAGTTTAAGAGATCGCATTGAAGAGTGATCATTAAGTTTAAGAACTTGCATTAAAATCCAAGTCACGTAATAATTATAGAAGATTTAATTCAAAGTAAGAATTTTAATCACCTATTAACTAGAGTTTAAACATGTCTAAATCAAACCACTTAATCCAAACATTACAAATTTCCTAATTTACAACATTCTCACAACATCCATATCATTTTGTCAACTAGAATCAAAACTTGATTCATGAAAAATAAAATTAGCTGTAACTCATAAATGTTTAAACAAAACTTTCATAAAATCTCAACATTGACAAAATGTTAATTTGATCCACATATTTAACACATGCATAGATATACTTTAAGTACAAAAACAAGTTGTTGGTTAAAACCAAAATTGAAGCCTAAATTAGATTTTATTTAAGGCAAGGTAAATAAAATCTAATTTTATTTAGCCCAAGATCAAAGTTATTGTTTTATATACTTCCTTTATAATAGGTTGTAAATTTAAATCACCCAAACGATGGGCAAGAGAATATGATTTTGAAATTAGAGAATGAGAAGGAAGATCAAAAGAAGAAAGAGTGAACAAGGAGGAGAAGTTATGGCTATCTCTTGAATGGAGGAATATCAAATTTCTATTTAACTCACTAAGTTCACCTCATTCCTTTATCTTTGAGTCTAAAAGCATTATAAATTCAAAATAAGTTCATCTGTTTATTTTGTCCACTCTACAAAAATTTTTCTCAGCTCTCAAATTAAACAATATCACATGCATATTATAACATAATATAAATTAAATTATTACGTTTAAAATGTATACAGATTTATATTAACACAAAAAATGTTTTTAAAAATTAGAGGAAAGAAATATTTCTTATCTCTATATTGAAAAAAATGTAAAAATGGTGATTACATTATAAAAATGAGTTGTTTGTAATACACTTCATTGTTAAAGATAAGAGTAATTTGAAAATAAGTAAATAAAATTGTAACACATAAATAATATTGATAGTTACATAAATAAAATTGTAAATAAAAGAACATAAACACAATAATAAATTTTATTTATAAATATAATAATTGATATATCGTGATTTTAAAAAAATTGCACATATTCCATGCCCCACCTTAAAATTTGTCTAGTGTTGTGTTGCGTAATTGAATTAAATTAAAAAAAATAATTATTTGTTTTATTGGTGGAGAATGTAGTGGGACATCTTGGTACCCGAAAAAGAAGCAAAAGCCTACGGTTTTCTTCATACCTTCAAAGCCGAATAAAATGAAAGAAAGGAAAATTGCTTTTCCTTTCCATGACTTTTCGTACAAAGCTAATAACTTTCTCATTTTATAAGCTTTTTTGGTCATTCTCTTCAAATTTGGTCCATCCATCTATTTTTAGATTTGTGGTTTTGTTTTACCTAAAATTTACAATTATTCAAACGAAGCTTCCCTTCTCGACTTCGGCTTTCTTCTTTATTATCTTATGCAGAGTAAATTAATATAATTTAATCTATGGGAGGGGTATCTTCCAAAAACTTAATCATAAATATGAGTTTAATTTTTTTTCACTATTAGCTAATTATGATTTAACATTAATTATAAAATTTTTACAATGTTTTTTAACCATATTAATAGCAATATTAAAAAATAATTAATAATATAAGCATTGATGTAAGCATGTGACTTCTAATCAATTGGTTTTGAATAATGAATATTAAATGGTATTTCCATTAGAAATTTACCAATTTCATTATTTATTTTGTAAATCGATTATTTTTTAATTTACTTTTTAAGAATTTTGTTTCTATTTTTTTTAAATTATGAGTAAATTGCATATTATCATTTTTAATAAGATTGTGTCTAATAAAGGTAATTGAGAATTTAATAATCAAGTTTTTTTTAAGAAGAAAGTTGAGGTATTTATTAACGCTACAGTGAATTAAGATTTTTTTTAGGTAAGAGAAGTTAATTTAAACTTATAATTTGTGATTAAGATTTTGAGAAAATGTTAGCTTTGATATAACTTTTAAAGAAATTAAGCGAATTACTATATTAGTCACATAATATATAACAATTTATTACATAATCTATATGTTGGTATATTATATAGTATAAACATCTATATTATAGAACTCAAAGTACTAAAAATAAAACACATTAAAACCGAATTTATAAATCAATAAATCAATGCATCATCTAGAAGCTTGCTTGCCAATATTTTTATCTCCAACAACATTTGTTTTTATACTAAATATAATTGTCATAATAAGCACACACACAAAAAAGTAAGGATGAGCTAATGTGGAATAAACACAATATCGTGTAATATATCATGTATATAAATGAAAATGAGTTTATACTTAACTATATATCATGTCATGGTCAGATATGAAATGTCCTTCGAAAGGCTCCAAAAGCCATGATAAACAAGTCTTACCAAAGGATAACAACAGACATATCTCGAACCTCCTACTAGATCTTAATTAGCCTATGTTATCGGTGTTAGGGTGGCATAAAACAAATGCTATCAAACCATATTACACCTGTTACTGAGCTAAATATAAGTCTACTTTAACTTTTCATCACTTGAAATCTTATCTACATTACTAGACAATGGTGAAGTTGAGACCTTTGTCAATGTGAATCTCATGTTTATAGTTGTAACTCAAGACATGATACCATCTTGGGTATCCTTACATCACCTATCAAGGGACATGCAATCACCCATTTAGGGTCACTCATCCAAGGTAAAACCTTATATACAAATATACAATCCCATATACATGTATATAAGTAGTTCATGTAAGATCCATCACACATGAATGGTCATCCAAAAAGAACATATGCCATGCATGTCAACATTAATCATATATCTATTCAAAGCATATATAATGCATCTAACATTTTATACATCATATCATTCAAAGAAAAACATGTATAAAAGAATATTTCATACATATTGTTGTTACCAATCCAGCATAGTGTTTTTTAAGCGAGCTTATCAATATGAGCAAGAAATTATCCATTTATCTTAAGTGACACTATTGTCGCTTGAGTAAAATGTGATTGAGAGCCTCACCCTTTCAATGCACTCCTTTGCTTCAGCAACCATCTTTTCACTTGAGAATTCTTCTCTTGAGAATTCTTCTCTTGAGAATGCTTGAGTGATCACCACTTTATGGCAGAAATTCAACAAGTTCCTAAGAATTTCTCCATCACCTTAGGATACTTGAGCGTCCAATCAGCGTTTAAGCGTTCGTGACATGCGTCACAAACTACCACACAAAGTAACGCGTGTTCACCACCTCACACCATGCTCAAACATTCGCAAACAACATTTGAGTGATATGCTTCCAATGGAAAGAGAAAATGTTTTAACATCTTTCTTACTCGTTTGAGTTATACAATATGTCACTTTAGTGATGTAATATGGGTAATACAATCAATGCACATCACTTGGGCCTTGCTTGAGCGGACATTCATCGCTCAAGGGATATTTATCCCAAAGGCAAAACAATCAACCAAAATATAATTATTTTCCTAGATTCTCATATCACAAACAAATTCTTCTTCTTTCCAAATTTAGGCAATAGGAAAAGTTTACATTTACAATACTAACACTCCCATTCTAAATCTGTAAACCACTTAATAATACAAATCATTCACAAATATACATAACTCCACATAACCAAACAACCATTATATTATAGAAAAGTACGATTAACTCCCTTTACCTGAATTGAAGTGTGTTTTACCTAGCCACAATCAACACTTGGTATTTTTTTTCCCATAACTCCAATCAATCTAGATAAGCCCTTACAAGATCAATCCTTGACAACATTTTCCTTTAACATTTAACCCAAGAAGGAGAATAAGTAAGAAATTAACTAGTAGGGTCAAATATACTCGAAAAAAATTCCACAATCAAAAACACGTGTTTAGTTAGAGAGAATGATGTAAAGTAGGAAAGATTTCTTAAACTAAAGATTTTAGGATGAATTATGCATTAAACACCTAACTTCTATTTATATACATTATAATTAATTTATTTTAAAATTTATTAATAAAATATTATTAGATCTTATATCATATACATATGAATGGATGAATTACATGATGGAAGTGAAAATATATATTGTTAGAATTGTATCAATTTATTCAATCTAAATTGCTCATTGGATGTAAATTGGTATATAAGGCATGTCTGGTAGCAAAAGGCTACACACAATTGGAAGGTGTCAGTTACATGAATACATATTCTCTTGTTGCAAGGTTATTATAGTTCATCTTCTCGTCAACATTACTATTATCAAAAACTAGCACCTTACAATTAGGCGTGAATAATGTTCTTTTTTTTTTTTTTTTTTGCATGGGGATTTGAATGAAGGAATACACATGAACTTACCTGGAGGTATGACTCTTATAAAGACTAATAAGGTATGTCATTTAACTAAGTTCGTATATGACTTAAAACATACCAATAGATAATGGTTTGAAAAACTCACTAATTTTCTACTGTATATCGATTTTATTCAATTTAAATATGATAGTTCTTTTATTTAACAAAGAAAACAAATACTTCTTTCATTGCTCTTCTTGTGTACATGGATGACATTATTTTAGCATGATATTGTATATTTGACATTAATGATGTTAAAACATCTCTAAATAATGTTTTCAAGATAAAAGATCTTGCTCATCTTAAATATTTCTTAGGTCTTGAAATTGCTCGATTAGATAAAGAGATTCATATATCTCAAAGAAAATTTTCTTTATACATTCTTACAAATGCATGGATGTTGGGGCCAAGTCTGTTCTTAATCCAATGACAAAGGATATGAAGTATATGTTTGAATAGAACATGGATACACATGATTAAAAGAGATATATGAGACTAATTGGTAAACTTATTTATTTAACTAATACCAGACCTGACATATGATATGTGGTTCATTTCCTCATTCAGTTTGTTCAATCTCCTTCTGTACAACATCATCAAGCTGCTTACAAAATTCTAATATATAAAAGTTTCACCATCTCAAGGTATTTTTTTCCCCTTCTAATTATGTTATTTAGTTAAAAGGCTTCAACAATCTTGACTGGATTTTTGTGTTAACGCACGTCACTATATCACTAGATTATGTATTTCCTCAAAGATTTTATGATAGCATGGACAATAAAGAAGTAAAGCACATGTCTCGTTCTTTATCCGAAGTGGAGTATCGAGCTCTTGCAACCATTACATATGAATTTACTTAACTCCTTGATGATATGCATATCACTTTTTGTTTTATAGTTGGTTTATCTTGTGATAATCAAGTTGCAAGACATATTGCAGCAAATTTTAGTTTTATGAACAAACAAAGCATATCGAAATTAATTATCACATTGTAAAAGAGATATTCCAAGTTAAATGTTTAACCTTGTCCATATAAACCATCAATCAACCAACCAACTTCTTCGTTAAGACTCTTGATTGTGAAACTTACAGAAAAATAGCTTATAACATTGGGAAATTTGAATACACATTCTCCAACTTGAGAGAGAGTGATGAGTTTTTGTTTTGTATACCATTATAGTCCTTAGGCTTTTTTGTCTTTATATACGTTTGTTGGACTCTTAGGATTTGTTTGGATTAGAGAGTAGATTTGAGAAAGTGGATGAAAGTGTGTGAAAAGTTAGATTGTTTGGATTAAGAAAATATGGTAAAATTTGAGAGGAGAGTTTGTAAAAGTTTTGGATTGATGTGATAGCTATAATAAATATTTTAATATCTTTTAATATATAAATGATAAAATTACAAAATTATTATTATAATTAAAAATAAAATATAATTAAAAATATTTTAATATAATTTTATTATTATAATTATTATTTTTAATATTTTCAATTTTTTAAATATTAATATTATTAATAATTATCTTATTTCTTATTATTATTATTTTATAAAATTAGTATTAATAGATTTTAATTTATTATATTATTATTATTTTATAATTTTATTAATTTTATTATTATTTTATTATACATATACTTTTTTCCCAAATCTTAATTTTTGCGAAGGAACAATTTTCGCTTTTCTTTTCTCGATTTTCACAATAAATTAGTATTTTATTTATTAAAATTTACATTTTTCACGCATTTCATTCTTCTTATACTTTCCGTTGTTAGATCTAAACAGACTCTTGAAGAATAATAATTTCTTTGATTTTTAAATGTTTTCCAATTGTGTTCTTGCTTTTATGTCTTCATTTTCTACTTTTCCTTTACAAGCTTCATGATAAAAAAAATTAATAAGAATTGATTGTTTAATATCAAAAACAATAAAATATACTCATTTTGACATTTAAATAAATTATTATTTTATTGTAATATAGTATTTTATTATGAAAAACAATTAGAGATCATATCTTTTGTTAAGAGGAGTGATGTTTAAACCTCATTTTTTATATTTATCATACCATAAAAGAGTGCTGCTTAAAAATTATATAAACTTGTTAGAAAATTTTAAATTAGAGGTGAAGAGCTCAAAAACTGAAAATATAACATCCCACAAAATAAGGTTTTTATTAGCACAACTAAGATATATATAATTATGCATATCTTACAGTAATTTATAAATAATATGCATCAAAATATCTATTTATACTAAACTGAAATTAAAAAAAAATATATTTACAAAATCATAAACAAGTCAAAATAAACATTATCCCTATCAGCATCACTCAGTCCTAGTGATCCTCCACATATCCATCTACAATATCATCTGCTTCTGTGAGATAGATATCAAAGACAAGTACAACAGAATAAAGGGTAAGTTAACCAATTTTAAGCAATTCAAAGTCATTCAATCAAATGCAAGGTTTAACATAACACAAACACCTCAAGATCATCCATCTCAGTCAATTTCTGCATCACTACAATTATAAGACACTGACACACTACATACTTAACTCTACTTTCGAAAGACTCGTACATTGAATAGACCTCGAGATATGCACCTATCATACATCTCCAAACTGTGAATTCACACAACCTCCACACAAATGAATCCTCAATCATGTATGACAACGTTAGTCCCCCTAGACTTTTCTGACCAGCTATGTCTCAAGCTGCAGTCACCCAGTTTAGACCTCCTTCGACTCTCACCACCTAGTAATAATAATATATTTAATTACTATTACTAGTAGAGTCAAAATATCAATCGTTATTGATCAAATCCTTAGACAATGCATTTCCTAATTGACCTAGGCACACGTGTTTTCTTTTCTGAAAACACTATTCCTAGATCTTGACCAACTCCATCAACACTTTTAACAATATCACATCACAATATAGATATCTAATCATGCATTCATTCACTTTTCAATCTCAATCTCAAAAATAAAAGAAATCACTAAACCATCAATACAAATAAATTTAAATAATCAATTAATATATTCTATTAAATTCATACATTGCATTACAAAAGAATCACACACTCAAAACAGAAAGACAAAAAAAAAATCTGTTTTAGGGTTTAGCTTGAGAGAAAATTTTCTCGCTTGAGCAAGAATCCCCTCACTTGAGCAAAAATCCTCTCACTTGAGCAAAAATCCTCTCACTTGAGCGAAATTAGTCCAAAGAGCACTCTAGTTTCAGGGTCATTCTCGCCTGGGCGAAATTACTCTCGCCTGGACAAGAAATCCTAGGCAAGAATACCTCCTCGTTTGGGCGCAGGATTCTCGCCTGAGCGGAAACAATCTAGAGAGCACACTTGCTTCAGGGCCATTCTTGCCTGGGCGAAATTGGACCTGAGAGCACCTCTCAAGTTTCCAAGTGGCTTCGCCTGGGCAAGATTGCCTAGTATGGGCGAGATATACAAAAAATAAAAATCTATCAGATAAATCATGCAATTTCTACTACCTCAGAGCTACTACACATGCCTCAGACAAATTAATTGAACAAAAGTTAACTTGCATACCATTAATTTCCACATAACAACATCATACATACATGTAAGAATCAAATTACAACCAAAATTTAAAGTAAAACTTCATGCCAGCAGAGAATATCAAAAATGCATTTCTCAAATACCAACTGATCAAACCCTAACCTACACTTATGCTAACAAGAAAGTCAGCTTCCCTTACCTGAATCATAATGAGAGTTCTCTCTAAGAGCTCCAACAACCTAAACTCTTCAAAAACTCAAACTCTAGTAGAGATTCTGATCAGATAGACTTGCTCTGTTCTCCGCCACAGATCCAACGATAGGCTTTTCTCGAGAAACCGATGAAAGACAGATGTCGAGACTTAGAGAGAAGTCAAAGGAAGAAAAAGATCAATGCTTTAGAGAGATAATAACTTAAGTAAAAATAAGATTTAACTAGTAACTTTTTCTTCAATTTAATAACATAATAATTAAAAACTCATTTCACTCCTACTGAAAAGTTTTTCTAAACTTTTATAGAAAATCTATAAATTAATGAATTAAAAAAGTTAATTAATAAATTAATGATATAAATTTAGACATAATTGTAAAACTGCTCTTAGAAGTTGTTATTGTTACAAACTCTAACTCCAATAAATAGTTGAGGAAGAAAAAACATTTCACTTGACAGAGTGAGAAAGAGAACAAAGATAATAATGAAATGGATAGCTCTAAAGTAACGTATGTATGCATGCATGGGACCCTATGTACCATTGCTGTAATTTTACTTATACCACCTGCTTTCTTATATATAAATTTCTTTGTTGATTAAAAAAATGTATGTATGCACTGATGGGACCCTCAGATGCTTCATTTTCTCCATGAGAATTAGATTCTGCTGTTGACAAATTAAGGAACCAAGTAAGTACTTTCCCAAATCGTAGAAAAATTCAATTCTATCTCCGAATCTTTTTCTTTCATCTTTTATTTTCAAAAGGGACAACAGGTCTTTGAAATTTGAATTGTTGGAACTTGAACTTCGAGTTCGAAAGAGGCCATTTTCTTGACCTCGATAGCCGCTGCAAGAACACCTTAATGTTTATGAATTTCATTTCCACCTTCTTATGCTTACACTCTTAAGATTCCTGGGAACACTCAACCATGTTGGAAAGATTAACAAGAAACACATCTTTTTTGTCTTTTTTATATTTAGAAAAAAATAAAGAAGTAAAACACCTCATTCCATCACAATGATCCTTTTTATTATAAAAAAATCCAAATTTCTAGTAAAATACTAAATTTTCTTTCCTAACTGTGTTCTAATTAATTATTGCCTCTCTCGATCAAAACAATATATTTATTGAAAATGAAAAAAAAAATTTCAAAGTGTTATGTTTTTTATTATTCTTAATATATATATATATATATATATATATATATATATATATATATATATATATATATATAAGTAAAATTTGAAATCTCACTCTTTGAGTACTAGGTCGAACAATTGAATATAGGATTAATATTACTTTTAATTTATAAGATTTATTTAAACTTATACTTATATTTCTAATAATCTTTTTTGAAGCGTCTTAAACTTTGGTCAGAAAAAAACTCTTTAATACAAAAATCTTAATTGAGAGAAAGAAACATTAAAAGGATCTCACAATGAGATATAAGTCAGATTCATATAAATATTATTATTATATGTTATTTAATTTTTAAATATTTATTAATTTGAACTCATATAAATGCTTAATATTTTACATGTTAGATTGCCTAATATTTTTTCATGTTAGATTAACGGTTAGACAATTCTAAAATTTATCGAAATTACCTTGAAAGGCATTTACCATGAATAAAATAAATACTCAGTCTATAAGATTTAATTTAACGAATGAGTGCAAATATAGAATCCTTATAATTATATTCATGCACGTACACATACACACCTATTTTCCAAACCTATAATATTGAAAGTATAATCTCTCTCACACACACAATTTAAATATTAGAAGAACATTTCTAATAAAGGAATCATATTCAAGATTACAAAATTTAGAATCTTAATTTTATAAAACTCTTGCAGTAAAGTATGCTAATTTAAGACTCAGTTTAATAATTCACAACAATAAACAAAAAAAAATCATTCTTAATAACTTATAATAATATAAATACAATAATTAAACATTTTTAGATTAAATTACAAATAACATATAATTTGACAAAAATCTTTGGATGAAAAAAATAGCCATGAGATATTTAATATGAAGTGGTATAATAAAACTCGCAAAAAAGTAACATAAAATTCAATATTATGGATTCTATAATAGAGATTACTTTATATTAAAGTTCTTAATTTATTTTTACGACTAAAGTAATTTCAAATAATATTAACAAAAATAAGATATTTAATTTATAATTATAATGTTAGCGTAAAACTCTATTCATAAACCTAATGAAATTCAGCGTTTATATACATCATATTAATGAATCGGATTTCGTGATAGAATAAATAAATTTTATTAGATATTTTGATACTGTACATGAATTCAATTACACAAGAATTCACACTCTACTAAAAATATTAAATTACGTCAAATAGATTTTATTTTCAAATTCATGAAATACTTTTGAAATATATCAATGAAAATAGTTGTAATTATTATTGCAGACTGTAATTTATTTAAATTAAAAAAACAATTTTATTAATATTAACTATGCTAAACTTAGATAGAATGATTCTGTATTGATTATTAAATGTTAAAAATACTTAATGTAAAGTATTTGATACAAAATTTATATCAATAATAAAATAAAACGAGGTCATAACTATATATAAATTTGCTTTAGACCTATGTTTTTTTTTTTTTATCACGATCCTCTATATTTAACTAAACATGCATATACGTATACAGGTATACATATTAAGTATTCAAAACAATATAAATAAAAATGAAAGTTGTTATCGAAAGGGATATATACATAACATTGAAATATTGGAATTTTTTGGGGACACAATTATACAAGTGGGTATAATATCTTACATATACTCTCGTGGATCCCTAGTATCAATGTCAATGACACCTAGAAAGTGTTCCTCTTTGTTGTTACAATAACAGCTCAATCTTCAGGGATTATCATACACACACTCTTTGAAAAGAATAATAAAAGAAAAGATGAAGAAAATGTGCAATATGATATATGATTTATTTTTAGGTGTAATTAGGTAAGCCAATAATTCAATAAGTTGGTATATATAATAAAAAAATTGTGTTTAATCTTTAACATATAAAAAATAATTCAAAAAACAGGGACAAACCAGGAAGGTGAGGATGATAAGATTGTTGTTAATTGACTTGTTAAAAAAGTGCTTAAAAAATAGAGTCCATTACGTGGCTTTCTTGTCTGGTTTTGTGATGCATGTGTTTCAGGTACTCTTAAAAGTAACCAAAAGAGACAAGCTTTGGTGAGTACATAGATATCAATAACATGTTACTGCACAAATATTATAGGTCCTCTTCCATCAAAATCAACAGTGACGTGCAGATTGCTCATATTATAGGGTATAATTAAGTTCCAACCAACGAGCCATTCATAGTTGTTTGTTGAAGATAATTAGTGAAGCAAATGATCTTTCTCTATCAACCCTAAAAAGTAAAATGCTACAACTAGCACAAACATTTGCTCTGATGTCACTATTTTGCATGCAATAAAGGTTTTATTTGAAATGAAAACAGAAATTATTTGTTGGGTTAGTTATCTTCTACTCCTGCCTAACAACCACTTCACATCTAATTTTTAACTCTGTGTGATTGTCAAATCCACAAAATTTACCCTCTCCACTTAATAGTACAAACGTTAAATAGTAAGCTGATTTTAAAATAAATTAAAAATGAAAAATTAGAAAAACTAGACAAGAGAATTTTTATGTTGTGTATAAATTAATTTTAGTTTAAGTTAAATTAATTTTAATTTTTCTTTTATAAGAATTTAAAAGTTTGAAGGTAATGTTGTTTTTTTTTAAACTAGAAAAATAAATAGAATCATATTTATAGAGATTTATTATTCATGAACTTAATTATATCCAATGTAACTACTTACATGATTAAATTGGTGGATAATATTTATATATTTATGAACTGAGATTGATGGATATTACCTCCATACTATAATTGATAGCTAATATCTACATACCACAGTTACAGTTTGATAAGTAATACTTACAATTTCAGTTACCTAGAGACTCATCATTCATAAATAAATTACCTATATCTAAATTATTTATAGATTTTCTTTTCATAATTTATAAGTAATATTGATTTTCATACGGATTTGTATTGTTACCTATAAATTTCAACTGTGTATTCGTTTTCTTTTAGTGTAAGTATAGTTTTTGTTTTACGTAAATAGTATATTAGAATGAAAATGAAATTGAGATGTATTATGTACTTGTGTGAATGTTACTAACCCTTTCTTTAATTTATTAAACATATTGCATGAAATAAAAGAGGAATTTTGAGTTTTGTTTGAATGGCGTGTATCTCACTCGAAGGGTAGCTATTGAGATAGTTGCGTAGTTGATGACATTGTGGCAGCAATAATTAATGTTATTATCTTCCGGAAACATTTCTTATAATGTAATGGTTATAGATAAATAGTATTATAAACAAAAGAAATTATTGAATATGTTGATGAAGTATACAAGACTATTGGATCTTTGTATCTTATATAAAACCTTAATTTTTAAGAATAGAAATTATAATTACATTAAAATATAAACACAAATGTAGATTTTATAAAAGCGTGAACACAATTTGTAAATTCTTTTAAAAGATTATGTAATATATAGTAACATCTACATAACATTTTATTATACATAATTCATGCATTAAAAATTATCTAAAATATTTACCATAAATATATGAGTTCTTTATTATTAAAAGTATTTTTTATATATTTTTAAATAAAGAATTACGATTAGAGGTGTTTCTTTTACATTCAAACATCTTATACAAATCACATAGATAAACACAGTCGGAATCTACTTCTTTAACATACATTATATTATAATTATTTTTTTTTATGTATGTAACGTGATGGGTTGATATTGCGCATAAATAATGGTTTATTTAAAATCTCTAGTTCAATGGGCTTGGAACACATATATAGCATAACCATCATCATTTGTTACAATTTATTTAAAATTATGTAGGAAAATAATCTTATTTTATTATGGTCATTATTGGCATTACATTATTCCTTCTCTCATTATCTATTACTGTGTACAATTAATGTGTTATATATAAATCATATTTTATATGATTAACCATTTTTATTGAGAAATACACACTAGAAAATATATTTAAGTATACTTTTTTTATGATATTGTAATAAATGTTGCATAAATTAAAACTGATATAAAGAATGTCGTGTAAATAGTATTTTCTTTTGGTAAGAAAACAATAACTTTCACGGACCATATGAAAATTAGTGTCTGGTATTGAATTTTTATGGCATTCCAAAGTTTTTTTTACCTTAATCATGGATGATCAAGTTGTTTATTATATTTATTTAAATGCATCATAATACTTTTTATCCATCCCAAATGATATATATATATATATATATATATATATATATATATATATATATAATTTTAATTTTTCAAAAAAATTTAGTAAAAATCTAATCAAAATATATAATATAAAATATGTCTAGAACTTTTTTACATTCTATACCGTCTACTTCCCCACAAAATTACGATCAAATTACAATATGATTACACCCCTGAAGTACGATCAAATTACAATATGATTACACCCCTGAAGTATCATGCACTCTTGAAATGCTTCTTTTTATTTAATTTATTTTTGTTGTTAAAAAAAATTACATAATAAAAGATAAATTGATATTTTAAAATTATACAATATATATATATATATATATATATATAT
>Ga0209700_107448_pt1 | contig 15465 bp, 9 predicted proteins | sample SiratroredBW_FD_187528 | JGI IMG/M metagenome (GOLD analysis project Ga0209700, IMG submission 187528) | Root nodule microbial communities of legume samples collected from California, USA - Siratro red BW (SPAdes) (version 2) | ecosystem: Host-associated > Plants > Roots > Nodule | place: USA...
ATGGCTGCCCACTGCTTTCTTTAGTTGTGAAACGTGGAACACTGGATGAATTCTCGAATTAAGTGGCAGTTCGAGTTTATATGCGACATCACCGATTTTGTCCAGGATTTTAAATGGACCGTAGTACCGAGGGGCTAATTTTGGACATGAGGTCTCAGCTTTAACTACAGATTGTTGTCTATGAGGTCTCAGCTTTACATACACCCATTCTGCTATATCAAACACCTTCATTACTCTCTTCTTGTTTGCATACTTCTTCATTTGTTCTTGTGCCTTAATCAAATTGTATTTGAGCTGTCGTATTGCTTCATCTCGATCTTCCAAATCACGTGCCACGGCCTCCACTTTAGTTTCTCCTTTCAGAAAACGAATGATAGTTGGGGGTTTTCGACCATACACTACCTCAAAAGGGGTAGTACCAGTGGAACTATGGAAAGTTGTATTGTACCACAGTTCAACCCAAGACACCTAGTCTGCCCAGCTCCTGGGTTGTTCAGCAGCAAAACATCTCAGATAAGTCTCTAAACACCGGTTGACCACCTCTGTTTGTCCGTCAATCTCAGGGTGGTAAGAAGACATCTTTAATACCGTCGTTCCCTGTAATTTAAAAAGTTTTTTCCAGAATACACTTACAAATAGAGGATCCCTGTCGCTGAGAATAGATTGCGGTACTCCATGAAGACGAACTACCTCTTTAGCAAAGATGGTTGCCGCTCTTCTTGCAGTGTATGGATGTTTTAATAAAATAAAGTGTGCATATTTGGACAAACGATCCACCACTACAAATATGGTATCAAATCCTTTAGATTTCGGTAATCTGGAAATGAAATCCATTGAGATTTCCTCCCAAACCTGTTCAGGAATAGGCAAAGGTTGCAATAACCCATATGGAGAGGAAGCGGAGTATTTTTGCCTCTGACAAGTGTCACATTTTCTGACAAACTCTTGGATTCTTTTCTTCATCCCGATCCAGTACAGATTGGCTGCCAACCTCCTATAAGTCCTCAAGAACCCCGAATGTCCTCCAGTAGGAGAGGAATGGAACTTCTTTAGAAGCGTAGGAATAAGGTTAGATGAGGCAGGAATCACCCGTCTTTCCTTATAGAACAAAGTATCTTGATGTATGCTAAATCCAAGTCTAGAGTGAGGGTCTCTAGACAAGTCCTGGATGATTCCTCTGAGTGTAGGGTCGTTCAAAACCTCTTGTTGAATCTTCTCTCCTTGTTTCCATATTGGTGATGAGAGCAACATTTTGTTTTCCCCTTCTTCAAACATTCGAGATAAAGAATCTGCCGCTTTGTTCTCCACTCCCGGCTTGTAAACAACTTCAAAATGATAACCCAACAACTTTGATATCCAATTTTGCTGGTCGCAACTAGCTACCCTTTGCTGCAAGAGACTCTTTAAACTCTTTTGATCGGTAAAGACTACAAAACTCCTCCCAATGAGATAGTGTCTCCAGTGTTGTACAGATAAAACTTAAGCCATCAACTCTTTTTCGTAAACTGATTTGGAGAGATTAGTAGGTGACAAAGCTTTGCTGAAGTACGAGATAGGTCTCTTATTTTGCATCAAAATTGCACCAATTCCTCTACCAAATGCGTCACATTCAATCTGGAATGGTTGAGAGAAATCTGGGAGCGTCAACACGGGTGCAGATGTGAGGGCTCTCTTCAAGTTCTCAAATGCAGCCAAGGCTTTAGCTCCCCACTTAAATCCCTCTTTCTTTGTTAGTTCTGTCAAAGGTCTAGCCATTTTACCGTAGTCCTGAATGAACTTTCGGTAATAACCTGTTAAACCCAAAAAACCTCTAACACCCTTCACACTCGTAGGTATTGGCCACTCCAATATACTTCTCACCTTTGCTGGGTCAACCTTCACCCCAACCCTAAAATTATATCCCCCAAGTACTCCACCTGTAACTGTCCAAACTTGCACTTCTTTTTATTTGCAATGAAAGAATGTTGACTAAGCATTTGAAGTACTTGCTTTAGATGTAGCAAGTGAGTTTCCCAATCTTGACTATAAATCAAAATATCATCAAAGAAAACTAGAACAAATTTTCTCAAGTATGACTTAAAGACCTGATTCATAGTTGACTGAAAGGTGGCAGGAGCATTCATCAACCCAAATGGCATCACTATGTATTCGTAATGCCCTTCATGGGTCCTAAATGCAGTTTTATAAACATCCTCCTCTTTAAAACGTATCTGGTGGTATCCAGATTTTAAATCCAGCTTCGAAAAATAGTGAGTTCCATGTAATTCATCTAACAATTCATCAACTACTGGAATTTGATACTTGTCCGGAACAGTAACATTGTTTAAAGCACAATAATCCACACACATCCTCCAAGAAGAGTCCTTCTTCACCAAAATGACAGGGCTAGAGAAGGAACTATTACTCCGCCTGATGACTTTTTGTTATAGCAACTCATTTACTTGTCTTTCAATCTCATTTTTGTGAAGGTAAGGGTATCTATAGGGACGCAGACTAATGGGACCACTTCCAGGTTCCAATACAATAGCATGTTCCACTTCTCTTTTAGGTGGCAATCCCATCGTCTCCTGGAAAACTGCAGGGAACAGTTCTAGCAAGCGCAATAAATCCCGTTCTTGTGCAATTGTTAGTTGGGAAGCAATTCCTGAGTCTATATCTTTTCCTTTAATCTTCTCATTTTATTCACTGTTTTGTTGTAAGATGCTATTAAAAGATGCTGACCCAACATTGAACCCTTCCTTGTGCAATTCACAATTTAGTCCCTGTAAGTGTATGGTCCGGCCAAGATACAAAAATTCTGTGGTCATCTCCTTCCAATCCACCATCACCTTACCAAGACTTTTAAGCCAGGCCACCCCTAAGATCACATCCAGACCTCCCAATTCCAATACATATGCATCCACATTAAACTCCGAATCAACCAATTGTATTACAAGGTCAGAGCATTTTCCACGAGTCATGACCTGATGTCCATCACCCAAACGAATCGGTAAATCTTTAGTGGGTGTGATGCTTAAGTCCAGGGCAGCAGCTACTTGTGGAGAAATGAAATTGTGGGAAGCTCCACTGTCTATCATGACTACAACAGTGACTCCCCTGAGCTTCCCTTCCATCCTCATTGTTTTGACACCTGTTAATAAATCTTGGTTAACTCCTCCAAGCCCAATTGTGTTAAATTCGAGGGGCTCAACTTCCTCCTCCCTATTCACCTCTGCGGTCATCCCCTCTCCTTCATCCATGATCTCGTCTTCACCCAATATAAGCATTCGTAATTGCTTTTCAGAGCATTGATGCACTGGATGAAATTTTTCTCCACATCGGAAACAGAGTCCCTTCGCCTTTCTTTCCATTAGCTCTTGATAAGACAAGTGCTTAAGCCCTCTACTTCTCTCAGCTCCTAGTCTTCTTTCCTCCTTTCCATTTCGAATAGATTGGTTAGTCGCAACATTTCCTTTCGTCATCGGGCCAGCTACAGCAACCCACCCCTGTGACGTGGTAATTGCCAAACGATCGCGACTTCCCTTATCATGGTTTTGGAAACGACTCCCTGCCCCTTTACCTTCTTGACTAACTCCATACAATTCTGCCTCCACATCACACGTTACACGCATCATTTGTGGCTGTGTCTGAGGACTGAACGTCCGCACACATCGTTGGATTTCCGGCCGAAGCCCTCCCATAAAATATCCCAGGTATTGTTCCTCCGGAAGGCGACCTACCTGTGAAGATAGATACCCAAACTCAGCAATGTAATCATCCACGCTACCCCCTTGACGTAAATCAGAGAGTTCCTCAAAAGGATTGTCGAAACGACGACCTCCATACCGTTCGATGAGAGCTTGTTTAAAAATTGACCATGAAAGATGATCCTCGGTCTCTCGAAGTAAGTTAAACCAGTGAATGGTTGCCCCTTCCATGCTCAACTTTGCTAACTTCACTTTAACCGCATCCGAAATGTTTTGCACCTCGAAATATGTCTCTGCACGAGTTATCCACCCAACTGGATCTCTACCGTCGAACAATGGAAGCTCGACTTTCTGTGCCGCCAACCGGTACTCCTCCATTGGATTCTCCAACGTTAGCACCCCTTTACCACCACTTGCAGAGGAATTGTCACCCCCCAAGCTCCCTCTGTTATTATGACCGCTGTTATGATCGTCGTTGGTGCGATGGTCAAGTATTTTACTCATCTCTTGAAGAAGCGTCTCTTTGAAGTCCTCCATAGATGATTTCAGAGAATTCTCCAATGCTGTAACCTTAGCCTCCAGTGCCTCGACACGATCAGTGACCGTCATTTTTGGTGGCATAGAGAAGAAAAAAAAAATTTCCGTTGAGCCCAGTGTATCCGGCAGGTCGGACCAATTGATAGAAAGGGAATAATATGATAAATGTATTCTGTTAAGGAAAACGAAAATGACAATACAAAGCAAACGTCCAGAGCCGGAGCTCCTCAGAGAAATTGCTTCTCTGTCCTAATCTCCCATAATATTCTCCATAACTAACCCCCCCTCTCTCTCTCCCTTATTACAAGTTCAATACCCCCACCTCCTCGACAGCTCAGCGCCTCTCAGTAACTGACTTTTGGTTTTACCCCCTTATTCCTACGTGTATACACTTTCCAAATATTGGGTTTGGGCCTCTCTTGCTTTGGGCTGCTCGATTCATTAATTGGGTTTCTATCACATAGCTTCACTAGAAAGGATTAGTACTGGAGAAACCTTGTAGTATTTGGTGGATGATGAGGAATGCCTTTTAACTGGTTCAGTTTTTTTTTCTTCATTTTATTATCAGTTCGAAAATTTGAGTCTTACATTTGATTTTGCTTGCTGATTGGTTGGTTGATAAGGCGGACTGAGGTTGGTCATTGTGGGGTAAACTACCCACAAAACACACACGTTTACACTTGAAATATGCAAGGAAATAAATAGTTATTTTATTGATAACAATTATACCAATTACATTCTCATCATCTATATTTGTAAATAAAAATATGCTGAAATGAATAGGAAAATTCTAAAGATATTTTCTGCTAATTACATGGAAATATTGAAGATATTTTTATCCTAATAATCTATTATGTACAACCCTCCTCCTTAAGTTAGTAATGAACATTGATTATTCCCAACTTGCCTATAAGTTCCTGAAATCTGTCCCGAAGAAGCCCCTTAGTGAAAATGTTTGGTATTTGAAGTTCTGTAAGATCATAAGTTTTAATCACAAGATCTCTGTCAAGATTATTTTTGCTGAAGTGTCTGTCAATTTTGATAAGTTTTGTACTAGTATGTCATACTGGATTATGAGCAATGTTCATGACTGACTTGTCATCGTAGTACAATTGCATAAGGGTGTCAACCTTTACGCTAAGGTCATCTAATATGATTTTCATTCAAAAGCTCCTTCACATACACCTTGAGTAATGAATTAAAATTCAGCTTGTGCACTAGAACAAGATACACTATCTTGTTTTTCACTTCTCCTAGTTACCAAATTTTCTCCTAGAAACATACAATACCTAGGGTAGAATTTTCTGTTGTAACAGAAATTGCATAGTCTTAATCAGTATATATCTTTAGGTCAAAGTGTTTTTTTTTTTCCTGAATAGTAACCCTTTTTCCTAAGTACTATAGAATTTTGACAATTGCTTCCATGTTTTTCTCCTGAATCATGCATAAATGACTTACCACACTAACTGCATAAACAATGTCTAGTCTTGTGTGTGATAGGTGAATATGTTTTCTTACCAATCTCGTTTGGTCTTTTCTATACGAGAGTTCTCCTCGCTTCCAATTTTATAATTTTGTTGAATAGGTTCTGAGGTTCTGCATCTCAATTTTATAATTTTGGGAGATAAAAATCCCTTTTTGGAATAAGTAACCTCTAATCCAAGGAAACAATTGAGTTTTCCCAATCTTTCATTTTAAATTGGGCTGCTAGATTTTCCTGTAAAACTGATTTCTCTGCTTGATCATGTCTTACAATAATCATACTATTCACATAGACCAACAACATAGGGAGTTTATCTGTAACAAAGTGCTCTATGAATAAAGTATGATCTCTTTGACTTTGCTTGTATTCTAAGGAAACCATTTCTTTCGTAAATTTCTCAAACCACGCTCTTGGAGATTACTTTAGCCCTTATAGGGCCTTCTTTAGGAGATGCACATTATCCCTTCCACTAGAGTTTCAAATTCTAGAGGAATCTCCATTTACACTTCTTCTAAAGCTCTGTAAAGAAAGATATTCTTTGCATCCAAGTGGTGTAAGTTCCAACCAAAATGAGTTGCTAGAGCAAGAAACACTCAAACTGCATTCGTCTTTGCTACTAGAGCAAATGTTTCCTCATAGTTCTATAACTGTGAGCATATCTCTTTGCAACCAATCTGACTTTATATTTGTGTATTGTCCTATCTGCCTTATATTTCACTGTAAATATCCTTTGCACTCTATAGCCCTCTTGTCTCTTGGTTTGTGAACAACCTCTTATGTTGAGTTTCTTTTCATTACATTCATCTCCTCTCATATGGCTTGAGTCCAATGTTCACTTTTCACGGCGTCTTAGACTAAGGTAAGAATTTTGTGGCATCAATGATAAAAATAAAACATTGATGTTTAATAGAGGCATTATCAATGTTGACATATTGAGAAAGAGAATATTTAACACATGATCCTTTTCCATTCACAATGCAATGGGTAAATTCTTGACAACACTTAACCTCCGCACTGTTATCTTTAGGGATCCTCACCTGAGTCAATCAAGTCTTCTTGTCTAGAGTCAAAGTGGGTTGTTTCCTTCTTTGATATTTTTTGTAATAGGATTTCTCTTCTTCTTTCTCATTGTGGGTTGACTTGATCCTATTTGTGGTGATTTCATCATTTAGATCTTAAACATCTTGCAAATATAAATATGGTAATAATAGGAAGGAGAGCTCTTGGAGTAGAGGACCGGCAAAAAGGAATTTTGTTTTATGAAAGGTGACATCCATGATGATAAAAACATAATGACTATGACGATGATGGCATTTGTACCCATTTTGGTTTGAAGGATAACAAATAAATAGACGTTTAAGAGCTCTAGGGTCTAATTTACTGCAATTAAGATTATAAGAGTAATTACTGAACTAGTTTTAAGGGACACAACTTGTTCACTGGTTTTATCCCTAAAGCTAGATGGTAGGGCCGGTTTGTCTGACTGTAAGGAGTCAAAGAGAAAGAGTAATTTATTTTATGAAGGAAAGGAAAATTGTAGCTTACCCAATGCCCATCACTTCCTGAAATAAAAAAATATATCTACTCATCAATTTAGACTTGAAAGCTTGAGCAAACTTGTTCCTTCATATTTCTATGCACCGTTCCCACCATAAAAGGTGATGATAGTAGCTCTTTATAGTTTAATCATGTAATATACATTATTAATGCATTCCACTGTTATATAAAAGCTCTAATCATCTCCAAAATCAATTTCCACTCCACTATTACATAAAACATCAGAAAATCCTGACGATTAAATTGACAGGATTGTTGGAAATAGAGCAGTTGCTGAATATATTATTAGTTCTAGCATAACAGAGATACAGATAGGAGCAAAGAAGACAATAGGAAGCATGGGAAAAATATGCATATCGAACCAACAGCTAATCCTTCAGGCTTCAATTTCATACTCCTGCTACATTTTCTTGATTACTGGACAATGTAATGAAAGGTGAAATTTTACCCAAACGATAATGCTAGACGAGAATTGTCATGAAATGAAGATAAAAAGATGTGGCCTCTGAGGTTACCATGTGAGATGTGGTGTACCTAAACAACATCAAGTCATTGCTCTTTGAACTTATTATTGCTTTAAAGGGTAGCTGAGATTTGTCAACTACAACCTGTAGAAAAGGTGACGGATGTTCTCATTTGGGAATATGCCTACTGGTCCGTAGTGTTGTCAGGCTTAGGCAAAGCTCTTAGTTTAACGAGACCACACATTGAGATGAAGCCACACAGAAAATATTAGTGGCCTAACTTCACGGCTCATTCTGCGAACTTTCCACCAGCCTTCTGATGCTGAAGCAGATTGTATCTGGCAGTGTGGTGAGGTTAGAAACAAGGGACTCGTTGGGGACCTGCTTTTGTGAGCTTGAGATTTTCTAATGTTGAAACCCTAGAGGCCTAATGCATGGTAAGACTTAAGGTTGTCCTTTGGTCATTGGAGAGAAGTCAGATCAGAGAAATGGCAACCACCTCCAATGCCAAAAAGGTACCATGACTCCTGCAGTTTTACATATTTTTGGAGCAACTGATTGGTATCAATATGTTTTTATTTTGTATTTTTTAGCAAATTGGTGTATATGACCTTAGTAGTCCCTAATTTATATGGTGAGTGAACTATATATTAGCAAAAACTGAGGGATGACATTGATATGAATGCTTGTGATGAAATTTAGACAAATATGCTGATGGGTAACTTGAAGTGTCGGAATTTTTGTTTTTGTTGGATGCATAATCTTGTAGCTTGAAAGATGGCTAGAAGTTCTTAAATACTGAGAATGAAATGTATCTCGAGTGTTTCTGTTGAATTGCTTGTCATTGATCAAAGGACTTATTTAAATAGCATATTCAATTAAAATAACTACATTTATCCTAGCTAGACAGAAAAAGCTCGGGACTGTTTGTAATCAATTTCTGTTAGAGGAAGACAAGGAATCATTCACAGTATACTAGATTTGTGTACTAGGATTATCTCTTTCTTCTACAGCAGAGGTTTCTGTCATTTTTTTCTTGTTCCTTTTGCAAAATAATTGGTAAGCATATTTTTCTTGGCGATTACAGTGATCTAGCGCATGGTAAGCATCTAGAGCATGAAAAAATTTTGGTAAGCATGGTAATGCAGTTGACCCAACAATAAATTTAAGCTAAGCTTTGAAATTGCATAAGAATTTGGGCATAAGGTCTGACTCCACAGTGAGTATTGCTCAAACTTCGTAAGGATTTCAGTGGCCTTATCTCCTCTCAATATGGAACTAAACACGCACTGCATATTGAAGGTAGCCCAAAGAGGCCCTAAGTAATGTGGGCTAGGACTCATTGCAATTAGGCGACTTTGCAACATAAAACCCTAATTTTGGAGTCATAGATAGATAAAGTAGGTGTTTAATTACTGCCGGTTGACATCTTTTTACTTTCAATAATATATACATATATATATTTCGTTTTCTTCTAGTTTATTACGTCAAAAGGAGAGAAGCCTGTACTAACTTGTCAGTAGATCAGTCCTTTTATTATTTATATCCTTTTACGAACTTGAGTTTATTTACTTAAGAAGTAATTGACTATGTTTCTGGTTCCTTTATTTTTTATTTTCTAGATGATGGAGAGGGACATAGAAGAGGAGGATACCATACGTAGCAGTCAACCTCGATATACTGAGATAAATTATAGAGGGATGGTCATTATTTTGAATTTGGTGCCGCCGAAACTGTTTTAGCTAACTATTTGGTCAACTATGACTTGCACTAGCTTCACTATGGACTCCTATGGTAGACCAGGGCCACTCTCCCACTGTAGTGACACTAGCATGCTAAAACTTTGATCCTTGCTTTCATTATCATGTATGGACAGGTATTCTGAAAGCTTGCCTTGCCTTTAATTTTGATCCTGGGTATTCGAGTTGGCCATGCATACATACTACCTCAGTGTGTTGCCTTTGTTTCAATTAGAGTGCACACTGAATTGTAAGACCTTACTGCCATGCTTATGCATTCATTGTTGAGCTCTATAATTTTCAGAGAAATACACACCTTTTATGTGTGCGTGTATATATATTATGTACAGTTTAAAAAGTGATAAAATCTCGAGGTCTTCTCGCCAATAGGTTGCAATTGGTTTCTAGCTGGTGCAACTTTTCTCTTGTTTGAGTCTATTATAGTTGTATAGTTGTTGCTTTTGGAAGGAATACAATTTGTTGGTTCGCAACAATAACAAGCAAGAAAATACAATGACAAGGTTAAAAGAAAACACTTTATTAGTACTCAAAAGTTCTATACATAGAATCTACCAAGATACATTATACTATTTAAACACATAATGATCTATGTTAACGGAATAATAGACAAAATATTTAAGGAAAATTGTTAAGAAAGTTTCAATAAAGACTTAATAGACTGTTTAATTAGTCTTAACACTATTAGATAGTCTCTAGTAGACCATCAGACATTGTCTCATTGAGCTCTTTGGCAGATCTTCTAACATAATTTAGAGCCAATCATCACAATTATCCTCCTTGACTCCAAATTATATAAGAGCTCCCAACTTCATCTTCCATTTTTCCCAAACAAAAATTAATCAGTTCTACACGTCATTTGAACATCGATCTTAGCAAGGATTTCGAAAACAAACCTTTGGGATTCATCTCTCAGGCTATCTTACCAATTTTAACTTCCTTAGACTCAACAATGCTTATGACGAAGTGTAGTCTAATGTTTATGTGTTTCGTCATCTCATGGTAGATCTGATGATTAGCTAGATGTATGACACTTTGACTCTTATAATCAATGGTCACATAGACCTGCTCAATATCCAACTCTCCAATCATCCTCTTCAACAACAGTACCTCCTTTACCCTCTTTGTGAATGCGATATATTCTATTTGGATAGTAGATGAAGTCACAATTGATTGCAGACTAAATTTCCATCAAACTGTAGTTCCAAACAATGTGAAAGCATACAAAGAAAGGGACATTTTGGTATCAACATTTCGTGCATAATCAATGCTTACAAACTTATCTATAGTATCTCTGTTTTGGGTAGACTGTCTATACATTAGACCAGACGATACTGTTCCATTCAAATATTTCAACACCCACTTCAAAGCCTCCCTATGAACACGTTCATGATTTGTCATGAATCTGCTGACCACACTAACAACATGCGCCAGATCTGGTTTGCTACTAACTATTCCATACATGAAGCTTCCTACTCCATTAGCATCTGAGTAGTCTTCATCTTCCTCCTTTTATTCCTCTGAGTTAGGGGTTCGGGTAACTAAGAACTTTGTGTGGTGTGCCAAAGGTGTTCTCACAGGTTTATATTCGTGCATACTAAACCTCTCAACAACCTTCTGTAAGTATCCCTGTTGAGACAGACTTAGTATCCTAACCATCTGATTTCTCTATACGTCTATCCCTTGTATTCATCTCATGAAACCAAGATCCTTCATTTCAAATTCTAATCTTAATTTTTCTTTGAGCTCCTTCAAATCATTTTCATATTGGTTGGCTATAAGCATATTGTTTACATATAAGAGTGAGAATAACAAGACCCTTCTCCTCTTTTGAGGATGTGGTCATAGCTATCATAATTGTTCCTTTGGAACTTCATCTACCTTAGGAAGTTAACAAATCTTTTATACTACTGCCTCAAACTCTGTTTTAAATCGTATAATGATTTCTTCAAAAGACACACCCTCCTTTCTTATTCAACAAAACTCCCAAGTTGCTGCATGTTGACATTCTCCTTTAGGTTTCCATGCAAAAAAGTTGTACTCACGTCTAATTGTTCCAACATCAAATCTACTAAGACAACAGCAACACAGTGAAGGAAGAGACCTACTTGACCTATGTAAGAACAATTGTAAATCAATATGTTTTCTATTGTAAATATTTGGGTACCAATATTTGGAATAAGTATTAGAACATTATCTAACAAACCTTAACTTTGTTTTCATTAAGGACTTACATTAAAGTGTAAAACATGTCTTTGCAAGATATCAAATCAGAAGCACGTACTTTATCTTTTAACAAACACAAAGTAACTTATATTTGCTTAACTACTTCGGTAGATGATATTGATACATAGAGTTAAGCATTCATATTACATGTTAAATATTTTAATTCTTATCTTATGCATGCATGGAACATTTGCTTCTTCATTCTCTCAAAAGGATCTTGTTTTTGAAGTGACAATACTAAGATCTTTGGAAGAATTCGCTTAAAATGTTCCATGCCAACAACTCCTCTGATTGTGTTAGAATGTATATAAAAGTGTTGCTTAAAGAAGAAATGTGCAATTAATGTTAAGAAAATAACATTTAATGAGTCTCTGAGCTCTAAGTGTGGATAGACAATTGTTGAATAAGAACCTCAATTTTTCTCACAACGATTCCAAGGAGATTTGCAACGACTCCTTCTCGACTTTATCTAAAGAAGTCCTCTTTGAAGAAGAAAGGTTAGTGACTACAATAACAATAATCACGATAAGAACATTAAAGCCCTTTACCAATCCTTTGGCCTTAGTGTATGAGGGAGAACACTAAGTGTGTTTACAACAACCTAAATGTTTATCATCTTGTATCTATCTTATAATGTTATCCTCTTTTAGTCAGCAACATGTGATATTATAAAACATAACCTTTGTTTAATGAAGTTGTGTAGACAAAAGTGATTGTGTTTCAAATAATACTTGCATTTAGTCAAGAATAGTTACGGCTCAAAAGAATAATCGATGAGTAGTTACATTCTAAACAATACTCTTGTTTAGCCTAAAGTGGTTGACTTCCAAACAAGACTCGTGTGTAGCTTGGAATGATAGGATTTTCGAACAATACTCGTATTTAGCCAGAAGTGATTGCATTCAAATAATATGTGTATCTATGTCGTGATAGTTTGCATTAATGGAACCTTGATTGTGTTGACGAACCAATATAAAAATATCTTCTGTAATATTTATAATCCCTTATTCCTTTTATACTACATGTTACTAGTCTGTATCTAATCTTCGAATGAGAGATTGAGAAAAACTAACTTTGAAGAATATTTTAGACAATACATCTAAAGTTGCGATTGACAATTATTCATTAGATATAATCTTTTAGAAAACTTGCTTCATAGTCGTCTGTCTTGCTTTAATACACAATTCAATATTTCCCTTTATTTTTTTTCTTCTGTTTTTCACAATAAGTTTACAATTCTCGATTTTAATCTATGTTTTATTTGAATATTTTGGAAATTAATCTATACAGTAAAAATCTTGGTATGAAAGAAAAATATTTAACTTACTTGTAAATAACACTCTTGCAAAATAATTAATAAACCAAAAATATGGGTATAAAACATAGGGGTGAAATAATTCCTTTCCTAACTTGTATTATTATTTTTTACATCCACTATTAACTCTACTCATTTTTACTAACTTAATTTTACTCACAATAACTTACCAAATGAGCCTAGGACGATTCACATTGATCCCTCCCAAACATCCGGAATCAATTAAGAAAGTTTTGCAATTGTTCGATCCCTCCAAATTATCGTTAATAAAGCAAAAGTGATTAAACAAAATGAAAAGATTGAAACATCAAGTACAAATCATCTGTGAATGGAACAAAATAAATAAAAATTCATTTCAAGTGAACATTCAACCACTATTGAACACAATTATTCCTAGTTTAACATGAGTATTATTTACAACTTTATAAATATGTTAACATTTGCACATTAATGTAGACATTTTGGTACCAATATTTAGAATAAGTATTAGAACATAGTATAACAAACCCCAAGTTTGTTTTGATTAAGCTTCTACAAAAAAGTTTGTTTTGATTAAGCTCTTACAGAAAAGTATAAAACATGTCTTTATAAAACATTAGATCATATGCAAGTACTTCATTTGTTCATCAGACACAAAGTATATTTTTATAATTATTTGGATAAATGATATTGATATATAGCATTATTCATAGTACATGTTGAATATTTTAATTCTTATCTGAATATTTTAATTTTTATTTTATATATGTAGAAAATGTTTGCTTCTTCATTTTTCTAAAAGGATCTTGCTTTTGAAGTGTCAAGATCCTTTGAAGAACCTTTTTAAACATGTTCTACTCCAACAACTCCTTTGATATGTTAGGATGTATGCTATGAAAAGACTTTCAATCATGCATGGTCCCTGTTTTTTCTTCATTTCAGGATAAAGTTTTCTAACCTAGGTTTGATAAGTAATGTTTTGTATAAGAGTGTTGTTTAAAGAAGAGGTGTGCTAATGCTAAGTAAAAAATATTTAATGAGTCAATGAGCTCTAAGTATGGACAAACAATTATTGAAGAAGAAGAAGAACTTCAATTTGTCTCACAACAACTCCTTCTTCTCAACTTTATCTAAAGAAGTTTTCTTTGAAGAAGAAAGGTTGACAATATCATTAACCATGACAAAAACATTAGAACACTTTACCAACCTAGTTTGTCAGCAAGAACACTAAGTGTATTTACAACAACATAAAAGATTGTTTATCATCTGATATCCATCTTATAATATTATCCTCTTTCAATTAGCAACATGTGATCTTATAAATCATAACTTTTATTTAATAAATTGGTTTAAACAAAAATGGTTGTGTTCCAAATAATACTCGTGTTTAATTAGGAGTAGTTGCGGCTCAAAGAAAGAATATTTGATCTTAGCCAATGGTAGTTGTATTCTAAACAATACTCTTATTTAGCGAGAAATGATGAGCTTTTAAACAATACACATATTTAATTATGAGTGATTGGATTCAAATAATACTTGTATTTAACCTAAAGTGATTGTGTTCAAATAATATTTATATTTATGCAGTGATACTCTGCATTAAAGAACCTTGATTGTATTAACGAACTAATATAAAAATATCTTATATAAATATCTATAATTGTTTATCATTCTTATATTGCATGTTATTAGTCTGTATTATTTGAAGGAGAAATTTACAAAAACTAACTTTAAAAAGTATTTTAGACAATACATAAGATGTTGCCATTAGGTGCAATCTATTATTAAAGAGAACTTTGCTTGAGAGTTGTATGTGAAACTTTAAACTTCCTTATGATAAGTTTTACAAAATTCCTAATACACAAGTTCAACCTTCATTTTGGGTTTGTTTGGATTGAGGAGGGGATTTGAGGGAGTGGATTTGAGTTGATTTAAGATGAAAGTGTATGAAAAATTGAGTTGTTTGGATTAAACGAAAGATGATAGGATTTGAATGAAAAGTTTATAAAAATTTGTGAATGATATGATAGATATGATAGATATTTTAATATTTTTTAATATATAAAATTATAAAATTACAAACTTATCCTTATAATAAAAATAAAATATAATTTATTTATTTATGTAATTGATAATTTATTTTAAAAAGTTTATAAAAATATTAAAATAGGTATTTATTTGTAAATTAAAATTTAATTTTATAATAAAAAATAATTAATTTATTAAATATAATTAATTTTTAAAATATGAAATTATAAAATTAGAATTTTTTAAAATAATTTCTATATTAAATTTAAGTAATATTATTATTTTATAATAAAAATAATAATATTAAATAACTCTTTTGATTTTTATTAAACTAAAATATATTTATATCATTAATAATTACTAATATTTATTTTATCACCAATATTATTTAATATTTTTATTATAAAATTTAAATAATATTTATTATTTTTAT
>Ga0209700_107449_pt1 | contig 15465 bp, 5 predicted proteins | sample SiratroredBW_FD_187528 | JGI IMG/M metagenome (GOLD analysis project Ga0209700, IMG submission 187528) | Root nodule microbial communities of legume samples collected from California, USA - Siratro red BW (SPAdes) (version 2) | ecosystem: Host-associated > Plants > Roots > Nodule | place: USA...
CTGTGATGCGCCAAAGATAAACTAGCTGCTTAGGCAGTCTAGTTTAGGGGAGGGAATGATAAGATTTAGTCTTAGTTTGTTATTCTGTTAGAATAAAAGTCCTAGTCTTTAGGATCTATCGCTATTTGATTTAGTCAAGTCTGTTACCATGTTTCTAGGAACAACGTAGAAGAGTAGTTTGTTTTCTTTTAGTCTGTAAAGCTATAAGTAGCTTTCGCATCTCATTCAATAAAAATGCAAGTCATTCCTCCAGTCTGTTGAAGTTCTTGCTTTCATAATATTGTTTTAGTTCTTAACAGATTTTAGGATGAATGAAACTCCATTCTAAATTTGAGATTGTTCTTAACTATAACAGGGAGAAGCATATAATAATATCTACTATTTTTTTTCTCCATCTTCTTCATTTCCTTAATCTCCACGCCATTAAAACTCACTTAGCCATGAAATATGACAATTTGGCTAAATCGCTACAAACAAAAACACCACCCTTTCGATGAGGTCAAAGGCAGCATGAAGATCTTGACATTGTAGCGAACTAGGAGGGAAAGGTTCTTGGAGGAAACAGTGAATGATAATGGTTTTGTTCTATCAATTTAACAAAGTAAAATAAAATTGAAACTTTTAATAGTGAAATAGAATTAAAAAAAATAAAAATAGTGGGTTGGAATAAGTTATTAGGTCAATATTATTTTATTCTTACAAATTAAGATTAATAAATTTTAAAATAATAATATTTTTAAATTTAATAATAATTTTTATACTGATTTATTAATGATAATATAACATTAAAGTTGATATTAATATTTTATATTGATATTTTACATTTATTAATTTTTATACTAAGACAAATTTAAATTAATGATATCAATTAATAATAATAAATTTTAAGGACAAAGTTTGGTTTTTTTTTATCGGAAAGAAAATTATGAAAGAAAAACAACTCATATTTTAGCCCTGTACAAAGGCAAAGTCTAAACAAAAGAAAAACAAAATGGAAGTGGAATTGGATAAATAAAGTAGAAATGGATTGACTTTTGTATTTGAGAATTAATTTTTGCACCCTATGGTTTCTTCTAATAAATTCGTCGAGTGTTAAAAAGTCTAAAATGTCCATGCTCTGAAATTTTGAAATTTGGAAACATGTTTCCAATTACACACTCTATAATATTTTTTTAAATTAAAAAATACAACGTAATATGATATACTATCAATTTCATAATTTAGAATACATTTTTCGATTTTCAAATTACAAAATGTAAAGATATTTATAAATTATTAAATTTAAAATATACTTCCAAATTCTACCATCTAAAATACATTTGAACCTATAAGATGTATTTTCATGTTACACAATTTATAATATAATTATAAATTCTATAATTTAAAATACATTCTGAACTAATCCTGAATATATATTTGTGGATATCATAAATAATATATTATTTTATACAGAATCTAAAAATATATTCTAAATTATATAATTAAAAATAAATTTCAGAAATTCAGAAATACGTTCTGAACACTGAAATTTGACCAATGTTGGTGACGAGACCAAGACTATACAGAGACCCGACCCACTTTTACACTCAGTAGGTTCTTGCTGTTCTTGCTTTCGTGTTCTTGGTGGCACTCCGAAAACCCTTTTCTTCTATTCACCTTATCCTCTTTCTGCTTCTTCTCCACGCTTTTGCTTTTGCTTTTGTTAGAGAGAGAGAGAGAGAGAGAGAGAGAGATATGGCATTGGTGAAGTCCCCGAAGAAGCAGGTGAACCTCTTCTACTCCCCTGACTGTGAAGAACTTGCCCATAAGGTTGCTCTTGTATCTCCCCACATCATTCTCCAGAACATCAAATGGAGGTCTCTTTCTCTCACACACCCTTTTCCTCTCTCTTTATACTCCTCATCATTTTCCCTTCTGGGTGTCTTTCAAGATTATGTTATGTTTTATTGTTGCATGTTGCTCAAAGCTTTGATTTTTTCATGAGGGGTTTGATGGAAACTGATGAAAGAAATTGATATTCAAGAGGGCCGAACTGATTCTTAGTAAACTGGGGAGTGAGAGCTATAGAAGTGATGATGCTGATCATAACACTGATGATGATGATGATGATGATATGATGTATGCCAATGAAGAGTACTTGATTAGACGAACTTAGGATTTTCTCAGGAGAAATTTATTGTCTTCCCTGAGTTCCTCTGGTTGTGTACTTATGTTTAATGCTTTTTCATGACTAGTTTGCTTAGAAATCTTCTCTTCGGGTGATATTTAGTTATAACAATTACTTTAGTTCATGATGTATTCTCTTTGGTTAATAGTGTAATACCACTATACCAGTTGCCTCAGTTTATTCATGATGTATTCTCTTTGATTCATATTCTGAATGTCTGGGGGATCTGGATTCCTCAAACCACATTTGAGCTGTATGACATTATTACAAACAAACTGCAAGATGAATTTTGTTTTTTATGACCAAAACTGAAAATGCTTATTACTTTCATGCTTATTCAGGTCATTTGCTGATGGGTTTCCAAATCTGTATATAAATAATGCAGAAGAACTCCGAGGGCAGCATGTTGCTTTTTTGGCATCTTTCAGCTGCCCTGCACATGTCTTTGAACAACTTTCTGTCATATATGCACTCCCTCGTCTATTTGTTGCTTCCTTCACATTGGTATTGCCTTTCTTTCCAACTGGATCCTTTGAGCGAATGGAGGAGGAAGGAGATGTTGCAACTGCCTTTACCCTTGCAAGGATGTTGTCAAATATTCCGATTTCAAGAGGTGGCCCAACTAGCTTAGTCATATATGACATTCATGCCTTGCAGGTTTGTTTATGTACTGCATTGGAAGGAAAGTACTATGCTTTGCTTTTGTGCTGTATAATTTAAGGTCCTTATGAATTGCTACTCAATGTACTCTTGTTAATGGGAATTTTGTTGCATGATCTCTTTTCGGGTTAATGCACTTCTTTATTGTTGTCTTTCAAAGAACTTTTCTTCACTGAAGTAGAACTCTTGAAGAATGAGTGATGGCACGGTTCCACATACTATGTGGTTAGACAGGCAGTTTTTAAGGCATATGAATGATGCATGTTTCAGTTTTACTTGTTTGAACAACTTATTCAGTTATTGCTCATATACTTCAACTTGCTTAAGCTATGCAACAACATAGTAAAACTTGTATCTTTCTCTTTTAATGTTCCCAGTTTTTAGGACGTCATTGATTCTTGGTAGAAACCTCTTACGAATGAATTATAGTAGTGGTGAAGAAAAAATACTTTTTATTGAATTGAATAGAAAGAATAGAAAATAGAAAACATGTCTTTCCTCCAAGAGTTTCACCTTGACAAAAGATTTCTCCTTTCTCAATGAGTAAAGCTCAATGCTCAAATGATATACAAGACTAAATGGGTCATTTTTCCCTTAACTAATTAACATCCTAACTGTTGCAATTAATACCCTTGAGTTTTTGCAACAACAGTGTGCTTCTTTGTGTAGTTGATGTTGTAGCAGCATACTATCAAGTTTTTGTAATTTTATTTATGATTTTACATTTTGCAGGAGAGGTTTTATTTTGGAGATGAAGTCCTGCCTTTGTTTGAGACTGGAATTCCTCTCTTAAGGAACCGTCTTAGTCAGCTTCCCGATGCTGACAATGTGAGTGTTCTGCGTTATTTCGTTCACACTTTGTCTGTTGATCAACTTGTTATGTTAAAAGAGTGGGTATTTTATACTTCATGGAAAATTACCATACTTGCTATATTCATAATTTTTAGCCCGAATTTCTGATTGTTATTTTCAGGTAGTTATTGCATTTCCAGATGATGGTGCATGGAAGCGATTCCACAAGCTGTTTGATAATTTTTCAGTGGTGAGCCTCCAATTCCTTTGATTAATTTGTACTTATATTTGCTTTGCTTAATAGATTTGTCTGTTTTTGAATGTGGCAGGTTGTGTGTACTAAGGTTCGTGAAGGTGACAAGAGGATAGTTCGGCTCAAGGAAGGCCATGTCTCTGGTCATCATGTGGTCATTGTTGATGATTTGGTCCAGTCTGGAGGCACCTTGATTGAGTGTCAGGTCAATATTTAATTTGCAAATACAAAAAGAAAAAACATGGTTATATTGTCAAAAAGAAAATTGTTTCCTAGAAGCTGATGTCACCTAGTGACATGAGACTATTTTTTGTTGTTGATTATTGGTCTTAGTTATGCCAACCTAAACTAAGTAAAGGTTAATCTGTATATAAACATATATACATGCATCAATCATAATTATTAATATTTGTGTGTGCATATATCAAATAATCAATGCATGTTTCTTCTGCATGTAAGTGCTACTGAACTCTTCTTTACTGTTGTGTTCCTCTAGAAAGTTTTGGCAGCCAATGGTGCAGCAAAGGTGAGTGCCTATGTCACCCACGGAGTGTTCCCTAATCAATCATGGGAGCGATTCATTCATAAAAATGGTTAGTCCTCCTGGCTTAAATGTCACATGCTTTCTAGTTTCCACATTCTTTGATTTTTCATATATGTGAATTTTATTACCATTTTATTCAATTGCAGACTCCTTGGAGAATGCATTTTCCTACTTCTGGATCACAGATTCTTGCCCTCTTACTGTCAAAGCTATAGCAAATAAAGCTCCTTTTGAAGTATTGAGTCTAGCCGGGTCTATTGCCAATGCTCTACAAATATGAGGGCAAAATTTATTCAAGGGAATAAAACATTGAACTGTGTCAAAAGGGATTTTTAACTACAAATTCTTATCCCTGTTTAACATTACAATAACATCCTTTCACTTGTACTGTGCATTGCTATGAGCTTTAGCACAAAGAAATCTATGAATTTAATTTCTAATGTTCTGGATTGTAATGTGACCTGAGTTGAGCAACTTTTGGTACAGGACCATCGAATGCAAATCTTCTAATCTTACCATAACTTTATTAGTCATGAACATGCATCAAAATTAGAGAAGTCATTGATGGAATTCATGTAACAAAATCCAACTAAAGAATCTTTGTATAAACTAAAAAGGGTTAATTATTCAAAGATACTGTGATGTGTAAGTACTTGGATGGGAAAAAAATTAGTAGGCTTCGCATATAGTCATCAACTTTTCAATTTAAACAATGAAATGATTTTTCTCTATTAAAAAATGGTATTGACTCTATATTGTCAAAAAACTAATTAACTTCGGAAGTTGATAATAAAAATATATATTAGTTTTCCTGCATTTTATATTCTTTTTTAATTACCACTAAATGAAATTTTTGAAAGATTATGTTTCTAAAAACCTATTATTGAATTAAATAAATAAGGGATGACTAAAATTTGAGGTGTCGAAAGTCGAATCTTCCATGGTGTAAACTTCAAATATTTTTACCTAAAATTTTTCTTTTCATTTCTGTTGAACAGCATTTTAGGTCATTTTTCCTTTGTATTAAAAGTCCAGCACAAGTGCTTTTTTAAGACTTCAGAAAAATAAACTCATTTTTTTATTATAAGATGCCACAGATAAAGGAAAACAAATAGATATACGCAATATTAAAACAAACTATCTAACTATAAGACCTTTGCTCGAAAGCAAACCATCCATATTGATCAAAAGGAACAATAATTTGAAGCCATCAAAAGATATAATCGGGCACTTTGCTCGATCATTTGTATTTTCAATTGCCCTGCAGGAGTTTGCATCCGATAATTCCAAAGAACCTTTTTCCCAACTTCAAATGTTTACAAGCATATGTCAAAGTAGAAATTGAGACATTAATATATGAGAAAGTCTCAGTTTTATGATAGAGTTTGGTTAAACAGTGCTTTACAGAGCCTCCAATATTTCAAAAGCACAAATGCAATGGGAAGAAACCAGTTCACAACTTCACATCTTTACAGACATTCACATTCTTTTGGCTACATGACAATTGACAAACATAGTAGGATAGTTCCCTGTTCCCATTCTATACAAACTATTCCCCCATAAAGTGTTTTTTTTTTTTTTATCATATACACGTTAGCCATATAAGCAAATGGCCACAAGAGCCTTCACAGAAGAAGAAAAAAATAACAAATCCCAGACAGAGTCAATCCTGCACAATCTGGTGTGCATGCTGCTTTAGGAACTAACCACTCAGCAATACACTCCTAGTTATTCTTTTCCACTGGTTGTAAAACAATGGTTTCTCTACACATCAACAAGCTGCTCTCTGCATCTTTTATGATTATTGACATATTTGAAGTCTCCACCCGATGATAACTGGGTTGCTTCCTTCATCTTTATACAACTTTTTTTTGTTTTTTATGAATCAGCTTTGTACACCTTAGGATCACCAATGCAATAGTTAGAACTCCCAGACCCCATTTATTGTGGCTAGGAACAATATGTCTAACAAATGGTTAGTCTTTCTCTAACTTCAGATCCAAATTGCCCTTTGGGCTCTCCAACAAGTCACCTGAATAGGATCCATCTGGTTGACGAATGCATATATTCAAATTGCTGGATAGAAAATGTTCCTAAATGGTAAGCAGTGAAAGAAATTGTCAGACAAACCATTGAAATCTTACATTAAAGGAATAACTAACACATTAATGCGGCAAATAAGAAAAATATAGTTCTATATGCTTCTTATTTAATATATTCTTTTGCCGATAAAATAAAAAAGAAGAAAAATATAGTTAAAAGACAGCTCAGACATCACAATCAAACAACTCTCGAAAGGTGAAATAGACAATGTAATTTATAATACATACTATTCAGAACTAGTGCAGCTTAAGTCTACAACACTCAGGCATGCCATTTAGTCTTTGTTTGGATTCGTGGATGGACATTAAGGTTGTGGAAAAGAAAATAAACAGAAATAAAAAGAAAATGAGGTTGTTTGGATTAAGTGAAAGAAACTGAAAAGAGACGGTAGTTTGTTTTTTGTGTAATGACCGTATTACCCTTGTATCCAGAATGAGTGCATAATCAATTATGACTAATCATAATAGATTATGCTCCACTTAATATGTTCATATTCTACACTTTAAACCCACATAATCAATTATGGTGGAAGCACAATGATTATGTGGGCTCAACAACAGCATTTTCACGTGCTGTGATCAAATGTTTGTCCTTGCAGCTTGAGCTCTGCCTTCTTTTCTAGTAGCTTAATATTATTGTCTTACAGTTAAATTTGAGAAACAGTGATGTCAGGCTTACAAGAACATTATGATATTTTAGTCTAGGGGGAAACACAACTTTATGCTAGCTAAGCTCAAATTGAAACAAATTATATTAATCCTTGATGTTTGACCTAGCCTAATGATTCATCCCAATTGCAGTAACTAAAAATTGAGGGTGAAAATGTATAAATCATGAATTCAAAATCCACTTATAATTTTTAAGATTTGCATGACTTCTAAGATCAGAACCAATGTGTTCACGCAGTAATCTTGCAATTGCAATTGATAGTAATCACATTACCTGGTCACTAGTGTCCTGGCCCTCTGAGTGAAAAAGAATTGGCCGGCATCGTTTGTCCTCATTCATTAAGCTTGAATTCTGGAAATGCATCACAAGTGCAGCCTTTCCTTGTATCCGAGCATATGCCAGTGAAGCAACCTTTTCACTGTTGAACTTCTCCCACTTTTTCCCATTGAAGGCCTGCATAAATTTCCATGATAGACTTCATAACAGTATACTTCTCCAGACCAGGACATGTTTCAACACTCGCAAATTACCAGAAACTATCAATAAAATACTTTTAATCTTATATTCAAATTTACCTTTTAAGTTAAGGAAATTGGAAACCACATAAGAATTTAAAAATAATAACAGAATACCTCAGACGTAAAAATGTATAGTTCAAATCAAACCTTATAGAAGGGGATGATGTGTGAAGGAGACACCATGTTGATAAAAGCATAACCCACATTACACTTATTCTGCAAGCAAAAATGGGCATTAAGAAGAATTAAGTCATCCTGGAAGTAAAAATCCCCCAATCCTAATAAAAAATATATTTAGGATGTGTATACCTTAAAGTCAATTGGCAAGTACAGAAAGTCATAAGTACCCCGGTGATTCTCATCAATTGCAGCAAGCAGCATCTTTGAGGTATACCTTAAAACCAACCAGAACAGCCCAAAGTCATCAAGAAATTCACCAATTACCATCCTTGTTAAATTGTTGGTAATATTAATAACATCACTAGGATACTTGTTTAGTTGTTCTTACTTGTTAGGAATGTTTTTAATCATCAAAGTAGTTCTTGCATCTTCACCACTGACGATTTTGTCTAGATCAAGTTGGTACAATTTCTTACTGTCCATTTGGTTCCCACCATTATCAGGTCGTCTACTTTGTCCACGTCCAGCTAATCCATCAATGTTAGTTGCTCCTTGTCCAGTGTATGAACTATTTCCAGGGAACAAGGAACCAGGCCTAGGCAGCGACATCATTCTGAAATTAGGAGAACTAAGTTCAGAAGTATTTCCTGACAGACCAGCTCCTATGGATGCATGACCACCCATGTTCTTCATAAAATTCCCTTCATTTTTATTTAAATTCCCGAATGCAACAGGGCTCATGAGAGAAGCTTCAGGTGATTCAGGGAAGTAGCTAAAATGCCTATCAAGTGGAAGGCCAGATGGAGCAGATCCAACATGATGATGGGAATGGGAGCCAAGAAAAGGACTTCGATGACTAGTATAAGGAAAACCCTGCCTTTGAACTCCAGACGTAAATGGAAGCCCCACAGAAGATGAAGACCATGAAGTGTTTGAATGCTCAGAGTAAGGAGTTGGACTTCCCCAAAGAAATTGAGGACCAGACAGTGTTCCAATACTTGATGCACCTGAATTTGATTCACCAAAATTAGATATAGGCCTAGGACTTGCATTTACATTTTTCTCAGGAAAGGACATAGAATGCTGAAAAGCTGCTCCTTGTGTTGATCCGGAGTTAGCAAACAGCTGATTTGCAGTCCTTCCAGGGTCCTTGCCAATTGGTGCAATCTTCGGAGAGGTCGTTGCATGTGGTGAAAGAATTGCAGCCAATCCAGACAAATGGCTGGTATTAATTGGACTCGCATGACCCAAACCAGGGGACTTGCTAAACGAACCTAATGGATTATGTTCAACCGGACTACCAAATTGTGCCCAGCTACCTGAGAAATAATTGACAACAATTTTATCAAATAACTGAGAATACCTTTCTAAAATGATAAAGTAGAATGTGAATGAGAAAAATGATTGGATTTAAGATATCTTTACCCGGAGGAGAATTGGCCAAGGGTGAACCTACTTGATGTCTAAAAGTTCGGGCTTCATCTTGTTCCAGTTCTTGACTCAGTTGTTGCATCAAGCTAACACAAGAAAAAGCGTCACTACTTTACTTATAAGTTTAATTACATAGGTAACATTGTCAGTAGCACAAGGACATATAGCATAGCTAAAACCATATCAAACAAAAATACAGGCAGGAAAAAAAAGAAAAAGGCACAATAGATGAAAGATTGAAAAGGCCAAAGCCCAGAGTGTCAGCAAGAACGATGTGTATATCAAGAATTACAAGCACACTGTACAGTCACAAAAGGGGGTTCAAGACATTTAGTCAGAGTTTCACACAAAGGTGACAATAAAGATCAACAGAAGCAATCATATTGCACAGACCTCATACATCCACCAAAAGTGTCTTATATTTCAAAACAGATCGGTACAAAATTTTGAATGCAGAAGTAATAACTTTATTTCTTAACCTCTATTTCTTTCAGATTCAAATTATACATTTGCAAGGACTTCGAAGCCTAAAGATTCCCTACAGAGTAACTAGCATATAGAGCCCAATACATTACTGCATTCAGTGTGCAGATAAAATGAAAATTGGCATGACAACATGAAAGGTGTGGAAGTCAGAGAAAATAGAATAGCTGAATTAAGTCCATGTATTGAAACTGAAATTCACTTATATAAAGGGATATTTATAAGATCACTTTAGGATAACAAAATTTTAAAGGATGTATATAATAGATCTTCTTGGGTATTACCTTTATTGTCAAAACTTTGTCATAAATCAGGTCAACGGGGAAAAATTATTTATGCAGCAAATATGTTATGCCAAACAAGGATAAAATCGAACTTACTTTCTACGTGCTCCACCAGGGCGACTGGGTTCAAGTTTTATGCGTTTCCCAGCAATGTCACTTCGATTTAATGCTTTAAGAGCTGCCTCTGCTGCTCTAACGTCATAAAATTCAATAAATTTATGGTGCCTCTTATGCGGGGTTTCCCTGATCTGAAATTTTGAACAAAAAATTTCAACTACTCCAAGCTCTAGATAAAAATTAAGTGGTAACAAAAGAAAATACATTTGAGATGAACAAAATAAACAAATCTTACCTCTTTGACCTCACCATAAGCCCCAAATATCTGCCGAAGGTCATCATTTGAGACTGATGGGTCTAAATTGAACACTACAAGGGTTCCTTGATTTATATCTTTTTCTGAAGGGTTATCCTGAAACAAGCAGAAGAAAGATGAAATAACTCAAAAGGCAACATTAAAAATAACATGTTATTAAGTAATGCCACAAAAATCAAACCTTCGGAATTGAAAAATGAATATCAAGTTTTCTACGTCTCAAGGGTTTGTTTTGTAAAGTACGCATGGCAGTGCGAGCAGCTCGAATGTCGTAGTATGATATCATCACAAAGCCTCTATGCTTGCATGCTGTGTACAAAGTTCTGATATCCCCATATTGCTATCAAATGAAAAGGAAAAAAAAAAAAAAATCAACAATAAGAATAGATAAGAAAAGGCTGAAAATTACTTTTCAAGTTGTACAGCTAAAACATACTCTATTTAAGCTCCAACTAGAATTTTGTCAAACCCATTCTACTAGGTAAACAATCAGAAAGTCAATAACGTACAAAAAGGTAAATCAAGGCTTTTCAAATACATCTGTACCTCCCTTAATCTTTTGAGTAGAAATCCATAACCTCTATCCATTTGACGTTTATCATTTTTGTATAACTTTTGGAGATGGGAGATGAAGGGGTCAATAATAGGAGCACAATGGGAACACAACCCAAGCACATATGTGAGGTTTCCAGTCACTTACAGACCAAAGCCACGGTTCTTTTATGATTTTTACATTCTCACCATTCTCTTTCTTTCTGTTCCAGTTTCATTATACAATAATCAAGTGATTATAAGTTTCCTCTTTATTAGTAAAAGTAAATGTGACAACAGATTATCTTAAAAAGATACTATTCTTTTAGAATTCAGGCTAAACATGTAAAGAATAGTGCCCCCATCTCCTAACAATTAATTGCCTCTTACACAATAATTTACACACAAATAATCAGTCAGGAAAAAAAGTTTACAAACCAATTTTGTAGCAAAAATTTGCAATAATAATCCATGACTTCGTCCAAAATGCAAGCATCAATGGACTTCAATATACTAATAGATATCACAGAAGCCAAAGAAAAGGAAAGTGAATGTAAGAACAGAATAGTAAGTATTTCATTAAGTGGTGTTAGAGTATAGTATAATAGGCTTCTGTTATAATTGAAATTAGCTACACCAGCCACTACCTGACAGGTGTGTAGTTTGTTAGTTTCAGTTACTCTGTTACTTTGTTTTCTCTGTTCTACAAAGAGACACTTTCTGTAATCATCAGTTCAGTGAATAAAATACTTTCTCCTCTATGAACATGTCTGAAGAATTACATATTTTTCCCAGCCCATGTTTTAGGTCACAGATAACATCATTGGTTCTATTAAAAAAAGAAGTCTAGTCACTATAAAATAGATACCTTCATATTTACTAAATTTCAAGCTTAACAAAATAATTGGAAAACATTACTCGTGCCAAATTTAAAGAAGCTACCAGATTAAAAGGTTGAATAATAGGAAATTTTTTAACTTCATAACGAAAAAATTATTGCTGAAGCAACCATATAAGTAGTTTACTTAGAAAATTATTTTTAAAAAGGTTAAGCAAGAAATCTCCCTATGAGCAAATAAACAAACTAAGAATAATTCAACATGCAAAAGCAAGATTGCCAAACACAGTTGTCCTTATATATAGACACAACACTATCGAAGGATCAACTCAATGTAAATGCCTCAATTATTTATCTTAATTCACATACTTAGGTTTGCATTTTGCAATTAAAGAAACAAAAGCATGATTACCACACACATTAAGCACTACGTTTAAAAGCAAGTATAACACTATTGAAGCATTAGGCAAATGTCCAATACCTCAAATAGTGTTCTTAATTCAGAGTCCTCAACGTTACTGTTGATGTTTCGAACAAATAGTGTCCTTGATGGATGCTCTCCATAGGGATGCTCCCCAGCTACAGTTCCAACACCATTTGGGATAGCATAGTGACCAATACCATTTGAAGCAACTCCATCTGATATGGCTATCTTGGTCATGCCAATGCTAAGGCTCTCTTGCGGTTCAAAATCCATCTCAAATTCTCCTCCATTGACAAACAGATCATTTTCATCTAAATCCTCCAGTTGGTTGGGCAATTTACTGAGGTCAAAATCATCCATAATCCCAGCTAAAAGCTCCTCTTCATCATCAGGAAGCATGTTCCCTATTGCAGTGGTTTCAAAATCATCAAAAGGATCATGTCCCTCTTCTTCTTTATGAACTTTTTCTAATGTTAGCAAGTTATCATCAACTGGTTGGCCATAATTTTCGGAATCAGTCAAATCTACTGCATATCAACATTAAAAAAGAGAAAAATAAGGGGAGACTATAAATAAATATTTAGAATGATTCAATCTGTACACCAGAAAATCATCTCATGCTTACGCTTTTCATGTGGAAGAACAGGCAGTGAACTAGAAAACAAGCTAATATCACTTGAATCATGGAACACATCAGATGCTCTTGGTATTCCCCATGCACTGCTTGCCACTTTTTTCCGAGCATTAAGCACAGAAGTCTCAGATGAACCTACAGAAACAAAACACAAACTAATCTCAGAAAGAAAATAACTACTATAGAAGAATTTTATGTATTACTGACAAAGATGAGAACCTGCGGCAGCATGAGCTGGTGAAGAATCCCCATAATTTTTGTCCATTTTCAGTCACTTTCTGAGAATAATGTAAAATGTGACAGAAAGAAAGAGAATTCAGAAAGTCAGATATCTCAAATCAATTACTTGAAGACATCATAAACATTGTGAAAAAAGTGTTCCATAAATGGAAAAACTGCCACAATCAAGTAAGAATGGATCACAATTTAGTCTCACTAATGACAAACAAAGATTTCCTTGTAGTTTTATACCTTTCTTCACTTTGTCTCAGTGACTAAAAAGACGGGAGTAAGATGCAATCATTTGTATAATATTCAGAGCAAAGATTACAACCACTACCAATATCTAGTAAGTTGAATTAACCAACAACTATACACATCACATTATGTTGATCAGTACAACTTTTATATCTAATTTGGATGGATGAAGTTCACAGAATGAAACCAATACAGTAGAAATAAGCAGCCCAGTAAGGGTGTGGGGTTAGGAGAATGGGACAATCTATGAGATCTCACACATCACTAGAGAAGTCATGACTGGCGTCACCAGCTACCCAATTATTTTCTTTTTTGGTGACATTTCGAACCCACTGCTTCAATATACATGCTGAATTCAACTATGATACAAAAGCACAGTACCAGTTGAACTGCCCTATGAGCCCGAATCACCAATTTAGAAAAGACAGAAAGTAAAGAACATGATATTAACACTCAACAGATATAATATATACATTCTGAACCATTTCATTATGTAACAGAATTCAACTTGGTAGTAAAAATTCCAAGGGGAGCTGCTCAAATTGTTCAATCACCCATTTAGAATAACGAGCATGATTTTAACAAAGATAACTCCCCAATTAGTGAGGTTACACAATTACAGTAAAACTCAAAGGAACCATATTGAAATGGTGCACAAACACTTTGAAACTAATCTCAGTAACAAACTAACTGACTTAGTAAATAACATATATCTAGCAACATCTCTGTTAACAGGCTCCTTGGAATGATGCAAAACAAAACAAAACAAAATGATTCTAATTAAAAATCAAATGTTGTTTGTGGCCAAACAAAAAAAAATTATCCGGTGAAAATGTTTCTGACAATAATGTATCCTGGTAATCTTCATCCAGCTTAAAAGGCAGAAATAGTAAACACACAAAGTGAGCGTGGAAGATTATGCACAAAAACAAAAATTGGGTCACTGAATAAAATGCTAACATGCAATACCTCCGTGATGCTAGTTAAATTTTGAACCAAGACATCCTTTATGAGGTGGAGGAGAGGTGTTCAGACATTTTATTATGTAACTCAAGATAATATTGATATGGCCAGGTGATTATCACTGGTTTTGGTTGAACAAGGGTGCATTTGGATAAATTTTCCAGAAACAATCTTGAGAGAAAAATTAAGAAAAGAAAAAACTCCATAAACTAAAATCAACTTATATATAAGCTATTTCTCAGCAATTTTCTCTTATTAACTTCTTTAGAGCTTGATTTTCAATTTATGCTTAAGTTAGTTTCAATTTACAAAAGAAAATCTTTTTATTTTTTATTTTTTCTCTAAATGCTTCTAGATAAGTTTACCTACAAAGACTTAAGTGATTATATGTCTCAACAAGCCGGCTAGTTGCCCGGTTTACAACCGTTACACTGCTTTTGTAATATGATTAATCATTACCATAATTACATAGAAGGAATGATGATTAGAATCCAAACAGATTGCTTATGTTCTGTATGCATAAAAGCACAATCCTATTCTATCATGGGAAGGAAAGTTTTCATGGATTAAATAAAACAAAACATAGAACACCCAGCAGCCAAAGTACTTCCCAACGGCACAATAACCACAAACAAGCAACCACAGTAAACTCGCTCATAGACGGTAACCATAACAGCACAAACTTAAACTGGAGAGACTAAACAAAACCAAACAAAAGAACACTCAATAGATGACGCATTTCACAACAGGGTAAGAAAGAACACATGGTCAACTCAACCAAAAATAATACTAAACTAAACATAACCAACAAAATTAATCAACTTCACCAGAAGCCACAAAGAAAAGTTTTAAGCACACAGTTACACTCAGATTACACAGCATCACCACCGAGACCCCCCACCAAAGAACACTGCTATTCATCAATCATCAACAGCTCAAGCTTATGCACCAAAAAAGGGAAGACCCACTTGCCAGTAAACCCGATCAAGTGCGAAAAAACAAAAATTTCAAAGAAAAAACTAATTTTGACACACCCCTAATACTTGAAAAAAACCATGAATTCAGAACAGAAAAAAAAAAAAAAAAAAAAAAAAATAAAAAAAGAAAAAAAAAAAAAAAAAAAAAAAAAAAAAGGAAAAAAAAGGAAAAGAAAAAAAGAAAAAGAATATATTCTCATAAGTTTATCAAAAAAGGGAGTACA
>Ga0209700_107450_pt1 | contig 15460 bp, 9 predicted proteins | sample SiratroredBW_FD_187528 | JGI IMG/M metagenome (GOLD analysis project Ga0209700, IMG submission 187528) | Root nodule microbial communities of legume samples collected from California, USA - Siratro red BW (SPAdes) (version 2) | ecosystem: Host-associated > Plants > Roots > Nodule | place: USA...
TATATATAATATATATATATATATATATATATATATATATATATATATATATATATATATATATATATATATATAATATGACCATTTCACATAACCATTATATAATTAAAAGCATTACTAAAATAGATGATAAAACAAAATTTCATTGTACACAACAAGTCAATGAAACTGAAAGTGATTCTCCTATCTCCAAAAATATATCCACTTACAACATAATAAATATAATAATAATAATATACAAAAACAAATATCAATAACATAAATTAACTTGAAATTAAACACAATTATATAAATATATATAAAAAAGTATATGTATATGAGAATATAATTATAACTAAATCTATTCTATTAACCTCGATAATTCATAATAATATCATATTTCTTATAAATAATTATATCACATAATTATTTATTCATCACATAATTTGTGTTTATTAGTTGTCTTTGTTTATTAGTTGTCTTAATAAAGGACGGAATAGTTTATAAATATCTCTTCCAAATACACATATAAAATATTCTATATTATATTAACACATGATGTGTTACAATCTACTAAAAATATCAATAATAAATTAATGATAAATTATCATAAATAACACACACATAAATCATATCAAAGTTTATTATTGATTCATCACACTCAAAACATTATCAATTATATCATATTAAAGTAATTTACATAATCATATTAATTAAATATATCTAACTAATATCAAAAGCTACTAAAATGTCAATAATATCTCAATGCAATCAAATATCATCAATCACAGTGCCTACTTCATATAAAGTGCTGCTATAAATGTTAACATTAACTCAATGCATGTTATTTTTCTTACACTTTCATTATACTAAATCATGCATTAAAAATATTTTTTTTTTCTAATAGATATAATTCTCAATGTCAAACCCGATGAAAATCAAAATAGGTAATAATTATATAACACCTTCAATCTAATTTATTCACATTTCAAACTCATTTGAACACAACATATATTATTCCTTTCCTTAACCATTTCATTTATTTATCATATTAAACTTTACACAATTTTTTTAAAATATCTCATATGCAAAATAATCCTTATTGAGATATGAAGTTTTACCATCATAATTTATACTTAGCTTAATTATCCATATATTCACTTATTCTTTTCATTAATGTTCAAATATTCTTTTAATTATTTATAAACATCTTATCATCTCTATAAATATATTAACTTAATCATAATTATGTCAATAACACAAAATATACATTTAAAAATAATTTATATAAGTAAAATAAGTTTTCATCACCAAAAACTTGTTATTTGAAAATGTGTTCCCACTTAAATGTCATTCCTTCACATTTGATTTTGTTTCTTTCTTGCTCAAATCAGAAATTAATGTTTGAGTAACATTACGTCACATTAGTTATGTACTCTCTTCGAAGATCTCTTCAAAAGTATATTAAAAAAATATTAGGTTTATTTAAATTATTAACTAAATATTTCACTGATAATTCTCAAATATTACCAATTTAATATTGTTTGAGCAACTAACTTGTCACTCGAACATTATTTAAATTAAGAAAAACTTGTTTCTCTTAAATTAAAGAAAAAATTAATATTTTTATATTTTAAAATATCTTAATGATACTTTTTATATCAAAATATATATTTTAGTTCAATTTAATTTTTTAATATTTTAAGTTATTCCAACAAAGTATTTTTAATTGCGATTTAATTTAAAGTTTAAACTTTTCTTTCTTTTCTAAATGTTATAATTAACTTTCCATGCAACGTATATATTGAAAGAACTGCCATAAGGTAATTTGTATATGATATGTTGTTAATTATTACTCTTATGACTCGACTTATAGTGAAATTATATATGATAAAAATTTATTATATTTATATTTTTAGTTTTAACTTAAAACACCTTGTTAAACTTTTCTGATTTGTTTTTTACTATAAATAAAATGAATTTGTTAAATAAGGAAAATAAAAATGTCAAAATCCAACACAAACATTTCATGAAGCGAGAGTGACTAAATTTATACATAAATTTTACTTACTATTTTTATTTACATAAATTGAAAATTTAAAAATTTATTTTAATTTACAAAATGATATTCCTTAGAAAAAAATTATTGACATAAATTTAACAAAATTAATAGGAAATTAAAGTAATTACTTTCTTAGGATAGGAAGGATCAGTTATTCTTCCAGACATATGACTAAAATATGTAACTCATAGTGCATAAAAGGATAAATTTATCCCTAGTATTGAAATCTAACTCATGAACTACAGGTTTGTCCATAAGTGCATTTGTAGAAGTTAAGAGTGAAAGTGTACAATAATTGAACAAGAACATGGAATCTTAATAGTTTGGCTTCCACATATTTGAGTTGTTATATAGTACTATCATAAATGATGTCTTTATTAATAGTTTTTCTATTTTTTATAATTTATTCTTATTGTTCTTAAATTTTCTGTTTATAAGAAGTTGAATTATGAACAGTGAAACCAATTAATGATAAACATGAAAAGCCAAAAAATAAAATAAAATTGTAAGCATATGTCTACAAACAATGAACTCAAGTGCAATGTATGTGATATGCCAAGTTGATGCTGGCAAATTCATTTAGTTAACTCTTAAGATAAACTTTTTCTGTGTTCATAAAAAATTATTGTACACCACTATATTTCAATAAACAATGAACTCAAGTAGCACCACTATATTTCAATTTAAATGTAGTATTCTTAGTTTAGAAAAAAAAATTTGTTTTGTTTAGACAAGATAATTCTAACTAAGCAAATTCATTTAGTTAACTCTTAAGATAAACTTTTTCTGTGTTCATAAAAAAATAAAAAGGTCCCTTTTGAATGTTTTCATGATATAACATCTCAATTTCCATAATTTTTTAGCTTTAATTATTTGTGTGGGTCTGTTTAAGTATTTATAGATTGTTGTGGTTCTCAATGTTCAGGACCCTACATTTTAGAGAACATCTATTGCTAATTTCCTTTTATACATAAATAGTTAATAATTAAATATAAGCTAAAAAAATATTAGATTTTGAATGTAGGACCTACAGTGATATATCATAGGGAATCCTAATCCATGTTTGGTCGGGCATTATAATTAATTCAAACGTGCCTATTTCTAAATCCAATAATTCAAATGTAGTTTTATATCATCTGAACACGTGTCTAAACACACTGCTATATGTTTGAGTTAATTTTTAATTATAACAATCATACTATTTTAATATAATATCTTTGTATTTCCTTTAATTTTATTGTGAATTGTGAAGGGTGTAAAAGCCAAGCTTACCATAAAAAATAAACTTAGTTAATACTGGTTAATTTATAACATAATTTAGTAGTACAATGCAAAATGGATAATAATTTGGAACTTAACTGAGTTCATTATTTGCTGTAAATATTTTATGATTTTTGTTAATGTGTGTTTCTTTTACACATTAATGTATGCTTTAAGAATATTTTAAAAATTGAAATTATTTAATAATTTAAAATTTAGTTTAACTTAAAACTTTTGTTTTATTAAATATTTAGTGAGTATCTTGAGGGTCTATACTAATTATAGTTACTTAATCTAACTTGATAAAACTAAAGTCCTTATCATTAATTGTCGGTTCAGAGTTTATAGAACTTTAGGTATCCAAAGGTATCCAACCGTCATTGAGTTTTTTTGGGTGTTGTTAAGAATCAAATATATACATATATACATATATATATATATATATATATATATATATATATATATATATATATATATATATATATATATATATATATATATATATATATATATATATATATATGTATATATACATATATATATATATACATATGTATATATACATATATATATATATATATACATGTATATATATAAATTTCTAGACTTTGTATTTGTTAATGAATTATTTTTCTCATTTAGTATCTATAAATTTTTTATTTATGCTTTAATGTAAGTGATCATGCCACTAAGCTACTCGTCAAAGAGACACTTGTTTTTGTTTAGATGAGTTCTGGGTCTCTAAATAAATGTGTGATTTTAATCTTGATCCTCAATGATTTTTTTTTTTCATGTTTTGGTTTACCATAAAATTTTTATTTAGTTTTGTCTCGTGCTTTTACTAGTATTTCTTGTGTTATTCGTTAAGTGACCCCATTGAATAAGATCGATATTTTTTTAAATTATTTTGTTTGCAGAAAAAGATTAATTAATATAATGTAAAACTTTGTTTTTTCTTCAGTTTGAATTTGGATCACCTGCTTCTTTCAGCCTTTCTTCTTCCGCGGTGAATCATAAACAAGATAATAAACAACATAAATATTCCGTGATACATGAATTTTTTTCCTTCAGATTGATTAATTTTTGTCTTTTATATAAAATATATATATATATATATATATATATATATATTTTTTTTTTTTTTAAAAAGCCGATCTTTCTCATTTGACGGGGTAATCTAAACAACATAGATAAGAACCAAAAAGAAAAAAGTTTGAAAAAAATTATTAAATACAAAAGTTTAGAAATATATTTGAAACCGAAAGATTATTTAAGAAAAAAGAAACAGTCATCTTGTTGAAGAGTGTTTAGGTTATTCAATGTATAAGTCATCACTATTTAACATTATTCAAATAGTAATAGTCTACGCATTTATTAAATATAGTATGAAATATAACGTATGTATTAAATGAATGTTATGACTTCTATTAAATATAGCATACAATTACTATTACATACACAGGCATTTATTCAACGTGTGTTTACATGGCGGATAGAAAAACTGAGAAGAGAGAGAATAATGTTTGTGAGTGTGATTTATGAGGTAAAAATATTAGAAAAAATGGAGAACGGTGAATTTGGAAAGATTTTGATGCATGCAGTGGATGAGGCGGCGTGACAGAAAATTTAGCGTAAAGAAATGCAGAGAATATTCGGCGAAACAAAAACGAAGGGAAAATGAAGAGGGGAAGATGAGTGAGAAAAGAGAAAGGGAAAGGGTCAAAAGTGACAGCTAGGAATGTAATTTGTTGTTGATGTGTGTGTGGCATTTAAGAGAGGCATGGAGATGAGTTTAATTTGTGATACACGCAAATCGCAGAGATGTGAAAAGGAATAGTAATAGCAAGAGGATTGATTGGTTACTACTAAAAACAAAGGAACAAAGAAAGCAAAGTCAAGCCGACAACTAAAAAAAATCCTCCAACTTTTGCACGTTCTCTCTTTCTCTCACCCTCTTTCTCAGGGTCATGCTCATAATTATATTCATACCATCCATTTTTTTTTCATTTTTTAAATACTGAAGACCGTCGAATATTTAACCATGCCAAACCAAATTCTCCATTCTCCTATGGCCAATGCCATCCATCAAGGGTCACTCTTCCATCCTTACGCCTACTATTTTCTATTCTATTCTATCCTATTATCCAACCAAACCCACACAACAAAACAACAACGCAGGTTCTCATTTGACTAGGACCATGTTTTTTAACACACAATGAAGACCATGTTTTTTTTGTTGCCTTTAGTACAAGTGCAATAAAAACAATCCTATCCAAATCATTTCAAGTGATAACCTATTATAGTTTTTCATGCTAATAAAGATTGAAGTTGTATTCAAAAAGTAAAAGACATGAAAAAAATTATTCAATTGTTATTTCATACTAAAATTCTTGTACACCTGCAACCATAATCACATCAAGGAGTTTAAAGACCTTTGAAGTAGCGACAAAGCACTTTCAAATGGTGTATATGTACTCTAACTTAGATATGATACCCTATAAGTCATATGTGACGAGAAAACTGTCCAGAAACAATCGAGATTTTTCTATAGACAATCATTATGGAAGCAAGTCAAAAGTAGAGGTGCCAAAGTTAGGGTCCTCTCTTCTAAGCTACGATTAACAAAAACTCCTATGTACCACCTTAGCTCCTAAACTCCTAAGCTCCTATAACGCGGGAAATAAACAGTTTTAAGGTTTACTCCCCCCTCAACCAGAAAAGCTCTATGCAAAGACCAAATGGTGAATGGATGGTGTCATTTTCTACAGTCAAGGGGACCAATCTTCAATCCGCAGAACAAACAGCTTGGACATGCTCTGCTAAATCTGCTGGTCCACCATATAGAATAATAGCTCTACCTTCGAATATTAGCCCGGTTCCTATTGTGATAACCAGGCCTGGGATGTGGATTTCGGTGGTTTCCTTGCTTGGGGATCTCATTTATTTCCATAAGTTGTACTGTTCTCTGCCTCTTGGCTGCATGTAACAATTAAATGTCAGTTTCATCATTTAATTAGCAACTAAGGATTCTTAAAGTTGATCCACCAAATCCAAACACTTATGGCAAGGAAATAAACTTATGTCATAAGATTGGCTCGGAATGTAGAAACTACTGGACAAAATACAACTTTAATCGCACAGGACATAGAATATAAGCATAGATTTTGGAAAAGGAATGACAAACCATTTTCAGCTTGTTGATAACTCTCCTGAAGTCTCCTCTTGGTGGCTTCTAGCTTTACTTGGACAGCCGCATCATCAGAATGCTTGGATTTCTGATAAAGATAAAAGATTCAAGGTCAGAGAGACAGAAGCATACAAATTTGATTCACAAAGATATTTTTCCTTACATCTAGATGACCAATGGGAGGCCTCCTTGTGATTGAATTGTTCTCCATCCTTTGCTGCATCTTTGGCTCCACATTACTTTTTCTTTGCATATTATTATTTTGGAGGGGTCTGCCCGGGCCAGAATCAGAGGTTACTGGCTTATTTGGCCTCACCGGCACATCAGCCTCATTTCTCTTTGCTTGTTGACTCTTTTCCTCCCTGTTAGGGATGGCTGGCCTTCTGCCATTATTGTCACGGTTCTTGTGGGATGGGCCACTTGGTCGAGGATCTGAAACAAAATTTGCCAATCATAATCATTAATATAAGACCTGAGGGAGTAAAATAGAGAACACAAAAGGATAAGAAATAATAAATTCAACTTACTTCCATCATCGTCCATGCCATCAAAGAACTTTGCAACATTGAGAGATGTGACAATCAACAGAGAGAAGTACAAGTCAGTCTCTATATAAAAAAGCTCACAACAAAAGAAAGAGGTGTATGTAAAGCACAAGCAAATACCTGAGAAAGTTCTATGGAACCAGTTGGAGCAACAAAGAAGGCCCCTTCATCCATAGGAGGTGATGGAAGTCCGTCTTCTTCATCATCAACAACAGATGGATTAACCGAATCGGGTGTGCCTTCATCTGAAGCTACAAAACATTTAATGAAGCCATTATCAAACATGTAATAATTTCAAATATAGACAAAAGCCTGCAGGATGATTCTGATTGTAACCAATGAAGGCAGATAAAAATTGCTACCTGCAATAGCTGTGGTAGCAGTGGCCTTCACCCATTCATCAACCATTTTTTTCCAGTCACTACACAGTCAGGTGGAAAAGTTTAGAATCAAAGTTGTTCAGCACACAAGTGAACAAATTAAACAGCTTGCCTATCTAAACCAGTACACTGACATGAACCAAAAACAACTTGGCTAACTTAAGTAGATGAGACGTGCTACCATAAGTATGGTTTGCATGGAACCTTAATTGACTATTCATCTATCTAAAGATCTTTGTCAAAGCTAAGAAAGCATCCCCTGTGAGATGAACTAAGAAACAAAATAAGGCAAACTACATCTAACATCTGATTACTCTAATAAAGCACAGAAAAAAGTGAATTGTATTGACCTTCACTCTCTCTCACAACAAGAATAACAAACCACTAATTGGAATCAAAGAAACCAATTAGAAGCCATTACACATTGATCCATGCAATAGAAGATAAAAAGACTAAACTAGCCTATAAAACAAACCAATTAATCAAATGATACAAAAAAGAACAAACAAACATCAACAAAAAAAAAAAAAAAAAAAAAAAAAAAAAAAAAAAAAAAAAAAAAAAAAAAAAAAAAAAAAAAAAAAAAAAAAAAAAAAAAAAAAAAAAAAAAAAAACCTAATACATACTCGATAAGTGTCTTTGCAAGTTGACGAATATCCTTTGATCCGCGTTTTCTGAGAGGATTGACAGCCTTTCCAATCTCAGTTGCCTGGCAATGGAATAAGAGTTAGAGGAGTGGACAAGGGACAAACAAAACAAATCATCCAAATTTTCAATTGAATGAGCAAGAAGGGAAGAATCAAATTCGAACCTTAAGACAGTCCACGGAGAGCTCCATCAGTTGAAGCCTCCTCAACGATTCAAATAACACAGACTCAGACTGTAACAACAAGAAACAAAGAAGAATCAGCAAAACTCAAACCTTTAAAGAACAACCAAAATGCCATCCAACAAAACCCACATTTGTTTGAAACCACAAGGCTCCACAGACAAAAAAGATCACAAAGAAGAAAAGAAAGTGAAGAGTGAGAGTGGTCGAGAGCAAGACAAACCTCTTCTTCGCGGTTAAGCAGAACATCTTTGATCCTCAAAATCTCCCCTATATACTGAGTCTCTTCATCCATCTCATCAGTTAATGCCTCAGCCTCACCAAAACTATAGTTGCTAACACCGTTCACATCAATCTCAGCATCCTCATCTCCACCTTCATTGACCTTACTCTCTTTGCTTGCTCCTGCGAACTCACCCTCATCTCTTTCTACCCCATTCTTGCAACCAGAGTCATCATCACTCTCTTTACCAACTCCCCTCGCAGCCAACTCCACACGGTCACACCCCGCACAGCGAGTCAACCTGGAACAGAACAGCCTCTCAGCAATCGCATCCCTTTTCACTCTAAACTCCTTCGGCCAATCCGAAGCCGCCACGATTATCGCGTTCTCAATTATCTCAAATATATCCGAATTCGCAGACGCAAAGTACTCCCTCCACTCATCCACTGACCAAGACTTCATCCTCGCAGATCCAAACTTGAACACGAAATCGACAGCTCAAATTCCGCTTCTCATCAATGTGATCGTCACTCGGATACTGCCGCCTCGATCCCTGCGCACACCAATCACGAACAGGGTCAAAAGGGTAATAAAATATAATCGGTAATCAATTATTATAGATTGTAATTTCTGAATGGAAAACACAAAATTCATTTCACTAAGTTTTTATTTTTATTTTTTTGGGTGTGACCCAGTTTGGCAAAATTCGATTGGATTAATGTTCGGCGGAAGGAGGGGAGTGGATAGACATGCTTTAACATAAAAACCAAAATAGGCACGCGTGTGTAAATGACAAGAAACAACGTTGTGTGTTGGCGCTGTTGTTGTTGTGTTGTCGTTTTAAGATTCCGGCACTCGAAAAGCCTCAGGTGAAAACAAGAAGAGAAGAAGAAAGACCCTTTCTTTCTCTAAAAAAACAATAGCAAAGGAAAAAATTGAAGCCGGAAATCAATGAAAAGCAAAACAAAAGAAAAGAATTTGAAAAATGTTTGTGTCTACCTACGAAAGCAGTAGTGTTGTTGTTGCACCGAGGAAAGATAAACAGAGAGAGAAAGAGAAAGAGGAAGAGAGAGAGAGAAAATTCCGCGTGCTTAAGAAACTGGTTGTGAAAAGGGAAAACCAGTTGTGCTGAGAGAGAAAGAGAGGATATAAAGGGTGTGTGCTGTGGTCTTTTTGGGTGGGTTTTGACTTTGATCAGAGAGACACGATGGTTGAGTTATGGAGAGAAAGGTGTAGCTGTGCTCGCTCTTTTTCTCTGCACTAATTTTATTATTTTCTCTGATTTATTTATTGGTATAAAAATATATTAATAAATGATAAAATATGAAAGATAAAAGGAGTGGAACATGAACTGATTAAAAGTGGTAAGTAGGTGGTGAATGTGGCACGAAATAGATAGGACCGAGGAAGGGGTTCTCAGAGAGCGAGTTTCGTGGGTCCCACCACTCAGCTCTATGACTAATCACTTAAGATCTTTCTACTAACCATGCTTACAACAAAATTAAATTTCAAATCTTGGAAAAATTATTCAACCAGGGAATAATTCTCAAATAAATATTTTTTCCTCTCTATTTATTAATTGTTCTTATCAAATCAGCCTCACATTAAATATTTGTTTTTATTTTCCCTAATTAGAATATATTTTCAAACCAAATCTGTCCAGTATTTAATATTTTTAAATCTGTGTGTTTAATCCATTCAACATTTTCAATTTTTTTTTTTAAATTTCCGGTTTTTACAATTGCAGTGTATAAAATATTCATACAAATATTTATTATTTCTCTCTTTCTTATAATTAATTGACAGTAATGATACCTTATGGTTAAAACTTAATAAGTTAGTTAGTATACATTTGTTGATAAAATGGTGATCCTGAAATTAAATAATTTAATGATTATTTTTGGAATTTTAACTTTTCAAAGTAATTATTTAATAAAAATAATTATCGTATTAAAAAAATTATAAAAAATGAGTCATTTCGTCTTCCCCAACTAAAAATCATAAATTTGGTTGCAGTTTTGTTATACTTTATTCTCAACTACTTAATATTCTATTCAGCATTACTCTAGTATCACAAAAGTCAAAAGTCAAATATTACCTACATAATATTTATTTATAATATTATTATTATGTTATTTTGATTTGCATATTTTTAAGCATTTAACTTTTAATTTTGATTAAGTAATAATCAATCATGAGTTCACTCTCATATTTTAAATAATCATATTATTCCTCTTGTTTTATTTATTTTACAAAATTTAGAGGCATTCATATATCTCTTTCTACTAGAAATGAAGTTAATACTCAGATTTTAGTTTTCTTTGTTTTATCCATTTTAACCCATTAACTAACTAACTAAAATTTTCATTTTAGATTTACTATTTTTTCTGTCTCTTTTCCTTATTTTGACCTCACATTTATCAGAACAGATGGTTGTAAATAATAAATACAAATAATATTTTTATGTAATTTTTTTTCTCAATGTCTTTTTTATGCACGTACTTGCAACAATTACTTAAAAAGATAAAGATTCATATGGGAGACAGAGAGTAGTCTCTGTCTTACACTTGTTAATATAGTATTAATTATCTTTATAAAAATATTGAACATATTCAATTACTTCCCCATTGGGTAATTATTAAATAAAGTATGTGAAATGTTTACTATTTTAAAACTCTAATTTTTATTCATTACATTTTTTTATATATTTTTTTAAATTCACTTTAATTTCAAATATCAATTACTCTCAATTAATAAATATTAACTACTCTCTTGTTCATATTTAATTATTTACTTATTTTAGTGTTAATACAAATTAAGTAAGAGAAGGAAAATAAAAAAGTTAAGTTTGAAATGATTAATTATTATCTACATATAATTTATTTGGGACATTAATTAATATCTACACATAAAAAAGTCATGTATGTGTTTTTATGCAATAAAATAAATGTGTGAATTAATTATAAAATGATAATTGCACTTAATGTGCTTTAACTTTAAACTTTATTTATTATGCATTTGAGTTATATATCTGATAATGTTTTTAAGTATAGGGGTCAGCATAAAAAAGGGGTGGGTGTAATAAAAATAATTTGGGCCTTGAGTTGTTTGACTAAAATCATGACAATAAAAACATTTTAGAAGTTTATGAGGCACAAATAGAATAATTGAAGTTTGTCCAACTATCTAACCCCCTAATTTCTATTATTTTCTCAATTTTGAGCTCATGCAGGGATCAAAGTTGAAGGGTTGAGGGGAAATTTGAGTTTTTGAGTTTCATCTTAAATGTTTGATGACTATGTTTGATTTACTGAAGTGAATTAGATGTTGGTAGGTATTCTTAGCTCATTCTTCTCTTTCAAAACCTAAATAGTTTAAACTGTAAGGAAAATCAAGTTGAATAAATATATAAACTTATCCTAAATTTTTAGTTTAGGTTATATTAAATGAATTTACTTGTATGTATCTAGTGGAAACTTTGCATGAGATTTAGTTTATGTATGATGTAAGTAAGTTAATGCATTAAAGCTATATACTACTAATAGGTTATTTACAATGAAGATAGATTTCTAAAGATAGATTTCTAAGACCCAAAACAACTAATTTTAGAAATGGTAGAATTGTGAACTATACAAATTTATATAATTGTTACTATTTTAATATAATTAAATTTTATTTAAGAATATGAAAAAAATTAAGTTTGTGTTTTGAACTTAATTTTGATAGTACAACTTCATCATTAGTTTTAAGCTTAATTAAAAATAGATTCTAGCATGTTTCTAAACTTTGGGGACATAGTTTTATATCTTCATTTTTTCTATATTTGTAACATAAGATGTAATCATAATTAAAAAAAAATTAAGATTTGGTTATATGTGAGACATAATTGTACTTCTAGTTAAATATTAATAATTAAGAAAACATGGAGTAGAAAAAAAACATGATAATTTTGCTATATCAACTTTGTATAGAGAATAAAATGTTTTTGATAACTTTTTTTGTTTGTTTTAAGAATGTTATCATTGGTATATATCACACTATTGACATATATATCTCACTCAAAAAAAATATGAATTTGAAGATAAGGTTTTCAGCTTTTGTTCATGCTGTGAAGTTTTCCTCAAATGAGAAGTGTCTTACCAGAGTGATCATTACTCATTTTAATGATGTGACTATTTAAAATAAAGGATATTTTACTAAAGAACATCGTTATAGTAAGAAAGCCTTATTTGAATGATATTTTCCTATATTATATGACACGTTTGACTTGTTTAATTATTTTTTAAATATTTCACATTATGTATAATTTTAATGTAAATGTTATAGAAATTTGCTAAAATTGTTAATCTATTATATAATTTGTGATGTACACATAACATGCAAATGAAATTAGATTATAAATATATTTATGTAAGATAGTTACCTATATGATATAATTTAACCTGACAATAACATAATGTGATTATTTAGTTATAAAACATTTGAAATGAGATATTTAGACTTTACTTGTATCCTAAAACATATAAAGAAAAATATCTCGTGATAAAAAATTAATAATGATTTTTACCACTTATTTAGGAATAAAGAATCACTAAAACTCGAGGGACGTATCTTGAATTGTCTTAATTTATATTAAATGTATATATCTTAAACAACAAATTATGTAAGAGTGTAAAAATAAGTCGACCTAACTAAAATAGGTTGATTTATTTAGCCAACCTATATAAACTAACTCAACTTAACTCATTTTATAATGAACTAAAATTTTTACAATATATTATATATAAAGTTTAGAATTTAATCGTTACCCATTAGAATTAATTAGATTGATTCACTAAATTTCAAAAATGTAAAATTTCACTAAATTTCAAAATTTTTAAATTGTTGGTGATAGTTTCAAATATTTAATAAGTAATACAAATTCATTTCAAATGTTAAATATATAATAAAGAAAAGTTTTAAAATAAAATTAAACATGTAAATCATTCAATAACAAAAATTAATAGTAGGGCATTGTTAACATTAATATTAGTAATAATATTAATGATAGTATTAATTAAAATTATTATAATAATAATATTAATGAAAATAATATTAAATGTAATGTTAATAATAATATTAATAATATGATGTTAATAACAATATTGAAAGTTTTAATTTGAAAATAATTTTTTTAATTAAAAAATTTGGTGAGAAAAAATTGTTTTGGAAAATATTTTAGAAAGGAAAGTTTAAAACTTATATTGAAAGATTAAAAATATAATTAATACATAAAAAAAGTAACTAAAATATCAAAAAGATAATTATTATAAGGAAAAGGATAATTTTTAACATGTTTATACTATTTATAAATAATAAATTCAAGATTTTAAATATTATTTGAGATTACCTATAATAAAGTAGAATCTTATCTAAAATTTTTAATTTGTGGGAGTAAATTAAAGGGAACCAACAATAAAAATAAAATATAATCTTCCATGCATAAAGCTATAACAAAATAAAATATTATCTAAAACAATAGTATTATCTAAATCTCAACTGTTGATATTACGCTCAATTAATATATTCTAAACCAAGATAATTTTGAAATGAATAATTTCAAGATTCGCAATTAGTTTTAATATTAACCAAGATTAGTTAATTTGCAGAAATATGTTGTGTATATAGTAATAATGAAAAAAAAAATGTTATATTTTTTGTTACAACAGAAAATTTTATCTAAAATCTAAAACTATTAGGGATTTGAAGATCCAACTACCAATACGTTGAATAGCGCGGCATTGAATTCAATTGTACGCCTCGATTCTCTTCACTGCGCGCGTTCTTTTATTTATTTTTTTTACCCGCGTTCTTTTTTTTTTTTTTTTTTTTTTTGCTTTTCAAAAAAATAACATATAATACGAAGTTTACAACAGAGAGAAGATTAAATTTGAAGGAACGTACTGTAAAAAATTAATTAACTCGTTAATACTTTCAATTTTGTATTGACTTTTAGATTACTTAGAGAAAAATAATTTTTTCTCTTTTTTGGTAAACTTGTTATATTTTGAATGAAAATAAAATTATTTCTATTCTATATTTGAAACTAAAAATATGTTTACCATGTATTTATAAATAATCATAAACTGCAAAAACATTAAATTTTATTTTCATATTTTAATTTATTTAGAGCTAAAGTATTAAATTTAACTATTAGTAATTAATTCTTTTAAAATTTTAATTACTCAATATTTAACACTTTTTATCACATGCAACTTACATCATCCACGTTGCAATGGTAGTATATTTTAATCTTGTTTTGGCCAAATATCTCACACAAAAAATTATTTTCATATTAAAATTATTAATGTAAAATTTTACATGCACATACATCGATGATGTTTTAGTATTTTCAAAAACAAAAGAAGAGCACTATTTTCATTTAAAACAAATCCTGCATGTATTTGAAAAATACGGATTGATTATCTCAAAGTCAAAGATACCTTTACTGAATTTTATATCAATATATAATTGGTAAAACCCTATCGGCGGTGGAAGTCACAGTCTTGACTGGACTCTGGGCATTCAAAGCCTTGGAGGTTCATCTCAACTCGCCAAAAGGGTAAAACCTTATAAATAATCCACTCTGATACTGATACCCTCTTGGTATCAGAGCCAGAAGCAAAAATTGGAAACTAAAAGGACAGTTTTGTCCATAAATTCTCTGTTGGGAATCATTTAAGCAAATCCATCCAGATATCATTAAAAATAATTTGGTCGAACCGGGACCAAATATTTATAATTTTGTGAGTCTAATACAAAGACTATTTACTGCCCAGTCAGTAAATGATGGAAACACAATTAGACAAAAAATCTACTTAGGTAATCTAGAAAGATTGTCCATAAGTTATTTCGGAAACATTAAAGAATTTGTCCAAGATTACTTAATGTACGCCGCAACTGCCGGAGGATTTATGGATAGATCCTTAGGTGAAAAATTGTTCCTAAAACTCCCT
>Ga0209700_107453_pt1 | contig 15451 bp, 9 predicted proteins | sample SiratroredBW_FD_187528 | JGI IMG/M metagenome (GOLD analysis project Ga0209700, IMG submission 187528) | Root nodule microbial communities of legume samples collected from California, USA - Siratro red BW (SPAdes) (version 2) | ecosystem: Host-associated > Plants > Roots > Nodule | place: USA...
CATAATCATATACAATTTCAAATTATCATTTTTATCAAACTATCAATAAGTTTTCTTCAAAAACTCATTCTTCTCCAAAACAAGTCATGAACTCAATGTGGTAACTCATAATTCTTACATACTTTCAAAATCAATTTCAGATCATGGCTAATCAAAGTCAGACAAATACTATATTACTGCCTAACCACATTCAAGATTCCATTTTCTAAATAGTTACAGGTCATTCATCTATATACATATAGATAAACCATGAAATAAATCTCCATACATTCACAATACCAACTTCTAATATTATCGTTAAACTAAAACTACAAAAAATCAATCAATAAATCTCACTCATTTCACATTAAAGATCAATCCAGACCTGTCAAATGAAAAAGTACACAATTCTCTCTAACACATTCACATTCATTTTTTCAAATCTTAAGAACTCAATTTGAACATACAACCTGATATCTACACAGACATGTCAATTTAGTTTCTTATACCTGTCTAAGAGGAGAGTCACCTATAAAAGACTCCAAGCTACCGCTTATAATTTTGATCAATCATCTGCACCTACCCATAGGATCCAAAAGGAATAAGGATCATTATTGATGCCTCTAAGACTACATGCAAGAAAATGCACACAAATTTATACTTTTTTTACGACATCCTAAATCGTTCAAGAATAGGGAAAGTTAGTATTTACCTAAACCAAAATGGTGATCTGCTAACCTTGTTCTATACTACATCATGAATTCGATTATAGCTTTTGATCTTCAATCTAAAGCAAAAGGAAAACCAGGTTTTTTAGAGAAAGAGAGTAGAAAGAACTATAGGGTTCTATTGTCTAGAGAGAGTGATTTTTATTAAAATGATTCTCTAAATCTTTATAATAATAAAAATTTATTTTAAACACAACCCAAGCTATTCTTATCTGCAGGTGATTGTATCCTATTATCTCAAAATAAGTAATATATTGTGATTATAATATATCTTTTATATATTTCGGTACTAGGTTATACACATTAAAATTGTAAACATTCATGTCTAATAAAAAATTAAGTATTCGTGTCTACTAGTTTTTTATTTTCTTTTTTATAATTATTATAATAATTAATTTATTAATTATATTAACACAAGAACCACACAACATTAATTCATCAAAAATTGTTAAACCTTGTATTCACTTTCTTATAATAAAGGATAAATATTTTTTTCATTATTTATTATATATTTTTATGTTTCATGTATTCGTAAAATAGTAATTGTATATTTATTTTGTGTTAATTGATTATATTAAATTTTGTCTAGATCCGAATAAGTTTATGATACAAAATAGCTAAGTAATATTCATTACAATAAAGAAAACTTTTATTAAGCTTATTTTTAAAGTTTATTTGATCATTTTATTTATTACTTTTTTTAAAATAATAATGTTTTCAAATTTAATTTTAAATAAACGTTAATTTTACTATTATTTCTAAATTTAATAAAAATGTATGGATAAAATTATAAATTATTTTGCCGACTGTAACTTTATATTTAAAACAAAAAATTTCATGCTGATTTTTCATGAAACTAAATCCGCAGCCAATATTTCTGCTAATTTAAAATCCCTTAGAAAATTTATTTGTATATTTCATACTCGGAAGAAATTATGAAAAATATTTTTTGGAAATTTGTTGCAAATTTCACATTTTTAAGTAATTAATTATCCACAAAGGAATGACCTAATAATCAAGAGTTGTAGAAATTCCATTTATTATGGATCTTATATAAAATCTGTAGAAAAATTCTCGTAAACTATAAAAAAAATTCTTGAAGTGTATTTTCCCCCTTTCGAGTCTCTACTACTTGTCATACTAAAGACGTATAATAGTTTGCTTATGCACTTTTATTCTCTTGCTAGGTGTCAACTTAGAAAAATGTGATTGTTGAAAATAACTTCGATGAATTCATTTCAATTTTACATAAAAGGTTAATTAAATTTGAGATTCATAATTGAAATTAAGATAACTAAATATAAAATCATCAAAATGAGAAATTTTTAAGGCCATATTTGTTTGACGGTGAGTGGTGTGAAAGAAATAATCAAATTAAGATTTTCAATTTAGTCTGATTATGGCCTATGAGTACATCATATTATGTATAAGATAAAAGCATTAGAACCTGGAATAGAAGAAGAGTTTTGATTCATTATCTTGTTGTTTTTGTCCTTTCCTGATCAATGACCTCTCTGCAAGAAATAAAATAACAGAGAAGAGTGTCTACAAACTGCTCCCAAAGTCTAGAGAACAATATGTTTTATTCTTTAATAGGGTAGAATAAAAACTGACTGTGAGCAGTTGTAGGGACTTTTCTATTTATTATTAATTATAATAGGCTCAGCCCACGTATTATTAGTTGACCCAATAAATATTCGCATAATATAAACACATAATATAAACAATATTATTTTATGTAACCAAATAAGTAACAACAACCAAATAAAATAATAACAATAATGGTTACATAATATTTTGGCAAATAAGTTAATTTGGACAAATTATTAATTTATGTATGTCCACAAAATAATTATACCAATAATCTCCCACTTGGACAACATAAATTAGATCACAACATTGAAAATTAATCCAGAATAACTCACAACATGTGACCACAATAACATGTCAAAATATTACAACATATCTAACCAAAAGATCAAAAATGAAATATGTAAGCATCTTAAATACGCAGCCAATATTTCTGCTAATTTGAAATCCATTAGAAAATTTATTTGTAAATTTCATACTTGGAAGAAATTATGAGGAATATTTTTTGGAAATTTGTTGCGAATTTCACATTTTTAAGTAATTAATTATCCACAAAGGAATGATCTAATAATCAAGATTTGTAGAAATTCCTTTTATTATGAATCTTATATAAAATCTGTAGAAATATTCTCATAAACTATAAAAAATTCTTGTAGTGTAATTTCCCCCTTTCGAGTCTCTACTTGTCATCCTAATTTGAAAATGTCAGGTGGCAAACAAGTATATGTAATTAAGCAAATAATAGTTTCCTTTTGCACTTTTATTCTCCAGCTACGTGTCAACTTTATAGAAAAATGTGATTATTGAAAATAACTTAGATGAATTCATTTCAATTTTACATAAAAGGTTAATTAAATTTGAGATTTAGAATTGAAATTAAGATAACTAAATATAAAATCATTCAAAATGAGAAATTTTTAAGGTCATGTTTGTTTGAGGGTGAGTGCTATGAAAGAAATAATCAAATTAGGATTTTCAATTTAGTCTGATTATGGCATATGAGTACATTATATTTTGTATAAGATAAAATGATTAGAACCTGGAATAGTAGAAGAGTTTTGATTCATCATCTTGTTGTTTCTGTCCTTTCTTGATCAATGACCTATCTGCAAGAAATAAGTGAGAAGAGTATGTACAAACTGCTCCCAAAGTTAGAAGAATGTATCTAGAGAACAATATGTTTTATTCTTTAATATGGTAGAATAAAAACTGACTGTCTGGAAGTTATAGAGACTCTTCTATTTATTGTTAATTATAATGGGCTCAGCCTACCTATTATCAGCTGACCTAATAAATATTCACATAATATAAATAATATTATTTTATGTAACCAAACAAGTAATAACAACCAAATAAATAATAACAATAATGGTTACATAATATTTTGACAAATAAGTTAATCTGGACAAATTATTAATTTATGTATGTCCACAAAATAATAGAAGCCTTGTATCTATATCCTCTAAAAGTTACCTAAAGAGTATTTTTCTTTGTTCCTTGTGACTGGTTTGACTTTGTGAAAGTTTATGTCTGATTGGATTGAAACTATGTTGTTCATTGATGTTTGTGATTTAAACTTTCAATTTATTTTTTAAATTAATATTGAGATTGTTTTGTAGGATCTCAATCACGATAATATATGAATGTCTCTTTTGAATTGTTGATACTTAACTTTGATACTGAAATTGTGTTGTGTTATTTAGATGTATAAATTTAAAAATTTGAATATTAAAATTAATTGTTAAAATTAATTTATTAGAATGGATGAATGTTTATTAGATGTTAAAATTGAACTTTAAAACTTAAAAATAGAAAAAAATTAGGAACTAATTAATTATTTTATCAATTCATTACCTTGGTTTCCCACTAAATCTATTTTTACCCATCTAACTTAACAAAATTGGCTATCCCTTTGAACCTTAATTTCCCATTTTTCAAAAAAACTGGGGCAACTTTGTTGCATTTATAGTCAACCCTCAAAGACTATGAAAAATTTAAAATAAGGTTACCCCCCGTACTTGAGGCAATTCCATTGCCTATTTGAAGTTTAACATGTCATCACCGTATGTTTGTTCATCCACCCATTCCGACACATATGCATCAAAATGTTAACATTGATCGTATTAATAATTTTGTGTCAGGCATTAAGATTCGTGAATGACTTTTCCCAAAATGAAAGTTCAAAGTTCAATCAATAAATTCAATGATTCTATAAAAATAGTTGGTTCAAAGAGAGGAGCAAAATAACAAATCAAAATCCTCAGGCATTAAAAGTAAAAAATCTCATGTGAGTCAAAATTTCATGCATCAGCATAAAGTCATGCATTCATTCCTTAGTGGAAAAGTCAAACCTGCCAAACATTAAAAAATACGTCATGCATTCATAGATACATTCAAAGCAAAGGCAAATAATAGATTCTCATGCATTCATTCAAGAACAAATCATAAATTGATTTTGTTTTAAAAAAATGGTTACATGATCCTCTGATACAAGATATATTAAAAAATTGCCCCTGATTCAAAGTTTGATATGTTGACCCCCTGCAGAAGTAAGGTCACATTTTTTTTGGCACTTGATCCCCTGCAGAAGCAAGGTCTTGGCCATTCTTTATTTTTCGACTCCCTGCAGAAGCAAAGTCACAATTATTTAAATTTGTTGATATGTTGACCCCCTGCAGAAACAAGGTCACATTTGTTTTGGCACTTGATCCCCTACAGAAGCAAGGTCTTGGCCATTCTTTATTTTTCGACGCCCTGTAGAAGTAAAGTCACAATTATTTAAATTTGTTGATATGTTGACCCCCTACAGAAGCAAGGTCACATTTGTTTTGGCACTTAATCCCCTGTAGAAGCAAGGTCTTGGCCATTCTTTATTTTTCGACTCCCTGCAGAAGCAAAGTCACAATTATTTAAATTTGTTGATATGTTGACCCCCTGCAGAAGCAAGGTCACATTTGTTTTGGCACTTGATCCCCTGCAGAAGCAAGGTCTTGGTCATTCTTTATTTTTCGACTCCCTTCAGAAGCAAAGTCGCAATTATTTAAATTTGTTGATATGTTGACCCCCTGCAGAAGCAAGGTCACATTTGTTTTTGGCACTTGATCCCCTACAGAAGCAAGGTCTTGGCCATTCTTTATTTTTTGACTCCTTACAGAAGCAAAGTCACAATTATTTAAATTTGTTGATATGTTGACCCCCTGCAGAAGCAAGGTCACATTTGTTTTTAGCACTTGATCCCCTGCAAAAGCAAGGTCTCGGCCTTTTTTTATTTTTCGACTCCCTGCAGAAGCAAAGCACAATCACCCTTCGGGATCCTCTGTAGAAGCAAGATCTCTGCATTTCTTTTCGGCATATGATGAGACCCGAACAAACTCAGTTTCTCTGTCTTTACTTAATTTTTTCTTTGATAATATGAATTTTTCCCAAACTTTCATATTACCATGTAAAACTTAAGTAAAGAGTGACAACTGTCAACATCCGATTTTGTCCGGGTAATCTTTTAAATTAAAGCATAATCATAAAAATGAATAAAGAAAAATGAATAATAACATAAAAGTATATTTATTAGTTAAGCTTTCTTGAAAAATGATAATAATAAATAAATAAAAATTGAATTTTTCCATTTTTAAAAAAATTAAAAAAAAAGAAAAGGTGGTGATTTTAAAAAATAAAATAATTAATTAATAATAAAAAATGAAAATAACAAGAAAATAACAAAAATATCTAAATTAAAACAACAGAATCTGAAAATTTAAAAAAAATATATAAATAAATAATAATAAAAACAAATATAACAATAAAAATAACTGCTTTCAAACTTGATTTGTCAGTTTTAAATAAATAAATAAATAATAAAAATAAATATAACAATAAAAATAACTGCTTTCAAACTTGATTTGCAAGTTTAGGAATAAAAAGTAATAAATAAATAATAAATAAAATAATAAAGAATGAGTCAACCCTCTAACTTCTCACTTCCTAATCCCATGTAATGTTTTCTTAAAATAAAAATAAAAATAAAAATTATGAAACTGCTCAAAACAACCCACGTTCTCCACTTCACAAAAATAAAATTAATAATTAATAGATTATGACCGTTGGAGAGTGGCTTCAGTCTCATTCCTAGATAGATTCATCTTTAGTATTAATAATTAAAAAATAATAAATAATAAATAAGGAGAATGGGTCAAAGAGTGGTAACTTCTCTGAACCACCTTGATTTCAAAAAAAATAAAAAAATAAAAATAATAATAATGCAAATAACAAAGGGAGATAAAAGCACACGTAAAGGGGATCATCATTTTTTGGGGAGTCAAAGAAAAGAACACACGTGGGGAGGAACGAAAAAAAAAAACAGAGAGTGAAAGTAGAGAAGAAGAGAAGATTGATTCTCCTATCTTTCTATCCATAAACTGAGAAGCAAGGAACTTTTGAAAAGGAGATAATCATTTTTCAGGAACGCTCACAGGTATGATTTGTAAGCTTTAGATTTTCATATGGATCTTGAAGTTTGAAATTTGTAAATCATGTGTTCTTATCTTCTTGTAATGTTTTTTTCATTATTTCTCCATCATTTCATTTTCATATAAAGATAAAAAAATAAAAAAAGAAGGTCCTTTAGCTCTTTATGGCATTTTGTTTTTTTTTCTTATTTCTTAAATAATAAAAAATTCATCATATCCCATCTTCCATACATTAGTCTCTTTATTTTGTGCTCCCAAAACCACTCCAAAATAGTCCCAAAACGACTTTCGCCGACACCGCCATTTTTCTGCTCCACCAACAGCCACCATTTACCTCCAAAAATAGCCACCATGTAGTCCTTTTAATCTCAACAAGATGCACCCAAAACAACAGCCAAACAACACTCAAAACAGCACCATTTTGCCCCAAAAATGGCACCAGTTTTATCTCCAAAGCGGCACCACTTTACTGTTAAAACAGTCTTGAAATAACCATGGAACGCCACAAAAATGGTGCAAAAAAAAAACACCCCGTCCGCGCCACCACCGTCGTCGATGGCGGCCGCCGCCGTCTCCGCCGCCTTGCAGCGTTGTCGTCGCACCGTGCTGTCGCCGCCGCCGCACCGTGCTGCCACCACCGCTCCTTCCTCATCGTTCTTGTCGCTTTTGGTTCATCATGGGTGAAGAAAGGTGATGGTGGCTTAGGGTTAGGGTAGTAGTGGCTTAGGATTTAGGAGTTGGGTCGTTCTTCCTGCACCTCCATTAATTAGGATTTACACTCCAACTCTTTACAATTACCAAAGTGCCCTTAACCCAAGTTGAGTTTCTTACTAGTGGCATTACTTCCTGCACCCCCATTAATTAAGTTCCGCACCCACACTCTCCACAATTACCAAAATGCCCTTAGCCCAAGTTGAGTTTCTTATTAGTGGCGTTACTTCCTGCACCTCCATTAATTAAGTTCCACACCCACACTCTTCACAGTTACCAAAGTGCCCTTAACCCAAGATTGAGTTTCTTATTGGTGGGATCTACTTCCTGCACCCCCATTAATTAAGTTCCGCACCCACACTCTCCACAATTACCAAAATGCCCTTAACCCAAGTTAAGTTTCATTGAGTCATGTTCCATTTTTGCATGCATGATTTCATTAAAATTAAAATGTCAATTCTATGTTGCATATGACTGTTGCATGTTATTTTCCAACACCAAATTTGATATATACCCCAATCCTTAAAGTCCAGGCTTTAAACCTGGCACTGTTCCTCAAAGCCCAGGCTTTAAACCTGGCACCGTTTCTCAAAGCCCAGACTTTAAACCTGGCACCGTTTCTCAAAGCCTAGGCTTTAAACCTGACACCGTTTCTCAAAGTCCAAGCTTTAAACCTGGCACCGTTTCTCAAAGGCCAGGCTTTAAACCTGGCACCGTTCCTCAAAGCCCAGGCTTTAAACCTGGCACCGTTTCTCAAAGCCCAGGCTTTAAACCTGGCACCGTTCCTCAAAGCCCAGGCTTTAAACCTGGCAATGCTCCTCAAAGCCCAGGTTTTAAACTTGGCATTGACACCATTCAATTACCTTATTTTCAAACATAAACTTTCAAAAATACAAATCAAAACAACTAACAATTTTATCATCAAAGAACTACGTAACCCTGATTCTCCACCCTTAAATGGAGATACGTAGAAGCAAGGTCAAACCTTGTTGGGCTCCCTAAACCGAAAAAAAAATATTTTGTTTGTTTTATTTTAATCTCTTTCTTGGGAAAATAAATATTTTAAAAAATCACACTCAGATTACTTATTTAATTAAAGGTACCGTCTTAGGACGGGCGTTGTGGGGGTGCTAACACCTTCCCCACACGTAACCGACTCCCGAACTCTAAATCCGGTTTTGCGAACTTGCCTTATCTTGTTTTTGGTTTTCCATAGTTTTTCCTATTAAACTATGGTGGCGACTCCTCTGTTTTGAAAATTAAAATAAATATATTTTTGTTCGCCGTCCCCGTCGTGACCCCGGTTGCGACAATATTTTAGGGAAATTATAGAGAAAAATTAGATTGATCATAGAAGTGAGATGGATTATAACATGTTTGGGTGATATTGTATGTTTTTATCATCCTATTCTTTATTTATTTACATGAAGTATTATTCATGCACACATTGAGAAAACCTTAGTTCCTGTTTAAAATTTAATACAAATAGTTAAACGTTAATCCTTTGTATTAAATCTCAAATTGTTCCATTATACAATTTAGAAAAAAAATTTCATAATCTGTTAATATGTACACATTGTAAGTTTATACTTAAATTTGATAAAATTTTGGTTCAAACCATTTTGTGTTGTTCTTTGGGTACATACTTGACTGTCTACTTGCACTTTGTGTACTTCGAAGACCAATGCAAAATATTGTCAAAATTTTATTTAAGATAATAGATTTTGTTTGTACATATTACAGAATTATTGAAAATGTTTTTCGAATGGGTAGATCTCACCTTTAATTGAGAATTTCACATTGCATGATTGACGATGATGAAGTTTGTAATATATGTATTATGGAGCGAAGTTGAATGAATGCACGTTACATTAGTGAAGAGTATAAAAAAGGAGTTGATGTGTTCTTGCAATTTGCTCGTCAAAATGAAAATCCTATCAATGAGAGATATTTTTTCCTTACATTCATTATCTAAATCATATACATCCAAATTTGGGGAAAATACGTGATCTTCTGTTTCAGTATAATGAAAAGTTATACAATATGGACTTTATGTGATTGTCATCAACTTTAAAATTGTTTAGTTTAAAAGCAAAAAATGGATTACTGGTATAAGTTTCATTGAATTGTTGGATTATTGAAGGAGATGCTTCCAGAACACAATACCTAATTAAAACAACGTGACAAAGAATATATTATGGTCAATGGGTTTGGAATACAAAAAGATACATGTATGTCCTAATGATTGTGTATCGTAGATAGATGAGCTTGGTGTATTGAAGGTGTGTTCAACGTGTGAGTTGTATTTTTTGTTTTAAAATCTTGATGGACAAAGTGGTGAAAAAGAAACATAGAGTGCATCTACCAATGTGTTGTGTTTCTTGTTAAAAATATGTAGGTTTTAAATGATTATTTGCCAATAACAAGGATGCAATTGAACCTGCCATTAAACACAACCCGAATTAGTTTATGACAAAAAATAGCTAATTAATATTAATAAATAAAAAATAATTATTAAGCTTATTTTTAAAAATTATTTAATCATTTTATTTATTATTTTTAAAAGAAATAATCGTGTTTTCAAATTTAGTTTTAAATAAATGTTAATTTTGCTATTATTTATAAATTTAATAAAAATGTATGGATAATGTTATAAATTACTTTGCCGACTGTAAATTTATATTTAAAACAAAGATTTCATGCAGATTTTTCATGAAACTAAATCCGCATTCTAATTTGAAATCCATTAGAAAATTTATTTGTAGATTTCATACTCGGAAGAAATTATGAGGAATATTTTTTGGAAATTTGTTGCGAACTTCAAATTTTTAAGTAATTAATTATCCACAAAGGAATGATCTAATAATCAAGATTTGTAGAAATTCCATTTATTATGAATCTTATATAAAATCTGTAGAAAAATTCTCATAAACTATAAAAATAATTTGTAGTGTATTTTCCCCCCTTTCGAGTCTCTACTTGTCATCCTAATTTGAAAATGTCAAGTGGCAAAACACGTATATGTAATTCAGCAAATAGTAGTTTGCTTTTGCACTTTTATTCTCCTGCTAGGTGTCAACTTAGAAAAATGTGATTGTTGAAAATAACTTCGATGAATTCATTTCAATTTTACATAAATGGTTAATTAAATTTGAGATTCAGAATTGAAATTAAGACAACTAAATATAAAATCATCAAAATGAGAAATTTTTAAGGCCATGGCCATGTTATGTTTGTTTGAGGGTGAGTGCTGCATATGAAGAAGGATTTAAGATTAAAAACCCGTGAATACTATCCTCCGTTCACATTACGTGTTCTTCTTGTTTCTTGCTTGTGTTTTTTGTGTCGCTTATTGTTATTGTTGTATGAAGTAGAGTTGAAGTGGTTGATTGGTGAACCTGCTGAAAGCCCCGAAGAAAAATGCTGATGGAGTAATTTGGTGGTACTAGGTTAGGAAGCTTCGTTCCTTGTGAACATTAGAAAACAGTCTTTTGAGACACGGGAAAATTCAAAGCGCATTCCATGTCTTAAATGCAAGCTTTAAAATCCTAGGAACAGTTTTCTAGTACATTTTACTAGGTATAGTTCTGCCATAGATAGAGACATTACGATGAAATTTCCAACAGCAGTTTACGAAACTAAGCTTTTCATTCACAAATAAAAGATGCTCTAGAAAACGTCACTGTTCCCTTCGAAGACGGGCTTCAGGTTGACCTAATCGGTATACAAAACGTGTTGGACAAGTCCACAGAAATTAAACTCTCCTGCAACTTACGTATAAACTAAACTACTTAAACATAAACTAAATAAGTTAACCATAATCAATCACTGTTAATCACAATGTTTTCACTATGTGTAAGACAAGTATTATAAGGTTTGTTGTTGTAGTTTGTGTAGGTTGTGGTTGATTGTGCTGAGCGAGAATCATGACAGGCTCAGAATTGGTTTCCGTGTTGGAGGGTGTGATTGATCTGTCGGCTAAGCTGATGACAGCCATAGCAGAAGCAAAGAAGAACAAACCCTCCATGTTCAACGAAGCCTTCAACTTGGACACCCTAGAAGACACCCTTAGGTCAATAGAGCCTGTGATCAGAGACATGGAACGTCTCAACCACGAGATGGGACGCTCAAAGAAGGAGATGGAACCACTGAAAAGGAAAATGGAAGAGGGAATCAAGATCTTGAACGAGTGTTGCAAAGTCCGCAGGCTGTCCAAGTCTAGCTACGTGGCCAAAGTGAAGGCATATGATGACTCCTTTCGCAAGCTTTTCACCACCATCATGGCTGCTCAGAGTGCTAGAGATCAAAAGGAGATCCTCCAGCTTCAAGCATCAAAAGGTTGTTATATATTTCTTAATCAATTACTGTATGATCTTATGATTGTTATTATGACTACTATATATGGATTATTGTCAAATTGAAAGATTCATGTATGGTCCATCATTCATTTTTGCTAAAACCTAATATGAAGTTTCTTCATTAACTATGTGAGAGATCGCAGACCAACTACATATATGGATATTATTTTTATTGTGTTGTGGTTTGATGTAGGTTTCAGAAGGTGGTTCACGTGTTTTTGCACAAATGAGGGGATGAATAGGTCACAGGCGAAAGATGCAGCAAGCAGAAACTGTTAAAATACTTTATGCATTGGTGTCAGTTACTGATTTGATTGAGTGTGAGAGATATTTTTTATATGAGAGACATGTTACAGACATTTGTAGAGTTTATTTTTCTGGATTTTTATTGAAAAAATTGTTTGCATTGCATGTATGAAATTGGAAGTTAATTGATTTAGAAAAATTTTGCATTGTGTGTATGATTATTTGATCCAAAATTCTTGGTTTCACATTCTTAATTTTGTGATATTTATATGAAAGGAATGTCCTTCTCCACATATTCAATTGGTTACCCAAAGTACTGTTTTCTTTATTTTCTTTTGGTTTGAGGTAGTAAAAGTTTCTGTGCCATTGAATTGGGATTATATTGTTAATTGAGATTAGTGGTTTAAACATATAATTTGTTCTGAGCATTTCTGTTCTATAAATTCCATAAAAAAGGGTCATAGAATTAATCACTTCATTTTGACCACTCATTGATTTCCCCACCAGTTTGAGACCAATTCTCTGTTTTTTACCATTCCAAATTTCCACAGACATACTCTTCATTTTCAAAGAAGCATCACTTCCCACCACTCAGCTTTTTCATTCTGCTCACATTCTTTGACTTCATAACCCCTTCTTCGTGGTCCAAGCACAACCACATGTTATACCCATTTTAGTTTCACTCTGAGTTGTATCACCTTCTATCTCATACCTCTCTAAAGTTCCCTCCTTTTGCTGTTGTTGTAGTTTGTGTAGGTTTGTGTAGGTTGTGGTTGATTGTGCTGAGCGAGAATCATGACAGTCTCAGAATTGGTTTTGATAGTGGGGGGTGTGATTGATCTGTCGGCTAAGTTGATGACAGCCATAGCAGAAGCAAAGAAGAACAGACCCTCCATGTTCAACGAGGCCTTCAACTTGGACACCCTAGAAGACACCCTAAGGTCAATAGAGCCTGTGATCAGAGAAATGGAATGTCTCAATGACAAGATGGGACGCTCAAAGAAGGAGATGGAACCACTGAAAAGGAAAATGGAAGAGGGAATCAAGCTCTTGAACGAGTGTTGCAAAGTCCGCAGGCGGTCCAAGTCTAGCTACGTGGCTAAAGTGAAGGCATTTGATGACTCCTTTCATAAGCTTTTCACCACCATCATGGCTGCTCAGAGTGCTAGAGACCAAAAGGAGATCCTCCAGCTTCAAGCATCAAAAGGTTCTTATATTTCTTAATCAATTATCAATCACTACTATGTATGGATTATTCTCAAATTGAAAGATTCATGTATGGTCCATCATTCATTTTTGCTAAAACCTAATATGAAGTTTCTTCCTTAACTACATTTGAATCAGTTTCACTCATAGCAACTATGTGAGAGATCGCCGCCAACTACATATATGCATATTATTTTTATTGTGATGTTGTTTGATGCAGGTTTCAGAAGGTGTCTCAAGTGTTTTTGGCACAAATGAGGGCATGAAGAGGTCACAGGCATTGGTGGCTGTTACTGATTTTATTGTGTGTGAGAGATATTTTTATATGAGAGACGTGTTACAGACATTTGTAGAGCTTATACTTTTCTGGATTTTTATTGAAAATAATTGTTTGCATTCCATGTATGAAATTGGAAGTTAATTGATTTAGAAAAGTTTTGCATTGTGGGTATTATTATTTGATCTAAAATTCTTGGTTTCACATTCTTAATTTTGTGATATTTATATAAGAGAAACGTCCTTCTCCACATATATATCTTTGTCGTGGTTGTTGCTGAGGAAGAACATTATGCTTGCCAGTGGACTTGACTATAATAATAGAGAGAGGTTGCATTGTTTGAATCCTCTTTTGATTGAATGTGTGGTTCTAACACTGGCCATTAAAAGGTAATTGATGTACTGAAAATATGGTGGTTTGACATCACTGTTAAAGAAAACTTTCATTTCACACTGTTATTTATTAATAAAATATTATATATTAATAAAATAATACTATATGACAATTAATAAAATATTATATAATAATAAAATAATAATATATGACAGTGTGAAATGGCTGTGGAACGTAAACGGTGGTATTAAAATATCACCACTCTTGATGTATAGCGTGCATTGTTTCGTTGTTTGAGGAAGGTGGACTTCTCTTTCAAGGCCAGATACTAATTATTTCTTAATTAACAAATTAATTGTGTCATTATATGTTTTTAGTTGTTTATCATTATTATTAAAATGAACTATTCTAAATTGTTTGGGAGGAAGTTTCACAATTTTAACTAAAATAATAAATATTATTTTTTTAAAAGACTCATGTTAAATATTATTATTATTTTTCACCTCTTAATTAAACTGAGATTCTAAAACCTACCAATTATTTGTCACTAAAAATATTAATTTCGAATTGTTTCTAATTTAATTTTATTTACTTTTTACAAATTTTATGTGGATAAGGTATTTAAAAATTACTTCTGAATATAAAAGTCTGTTTAAATATCAAAAAATACAATCATTTAAAAATAGAAAATTCAATTAATATTGATAAGAATTTCTTCTAATTTACACTAATCAAAATAATCATTTTGATTGTCATTGGTTAGGTTCAATATTTCTATGTTAATTATTTTTTGGGTGGGAGTGTGATTGTTGTGAGTAGTGATTTATTCTAAATACAGGAACTACATACTACATTAGTTTTAGATACTATTGGTTTTAAGTAGAACTAATGTACTCTTTTGATATTATATACTACATAAATTATTCCTTTAATTAATGTGGTATGCTCCATCTTGTATATCTGTAATATCTATATGGAATATGTAATTAAGGTACAATGTTAAAAATAATTAATATAAAATATTTTTTTAATAGTGGAGACTGATTTAGATTGAGAGAAAAAATAACAGCAACAATGTTGCTAAAAACTAATTATACTTAACTCCGACTTGAAAAAAAATCTTGTTGTTAAAATAATATTGAACAAATAATATCTTAATTTCGATCGAGAAACTGACACTCTGAGTGAATCCAAACCAAAAAATATGAAGAAAATAAAGATACAAACTATGAACATTTTAAAATTTTGCTTTTTATTACAATTTAAAATTCAATGATATATGATAGTCAAATTACTCTCATAAATTTTTTATTTTTTTTAAATGTCGTCTAAACAACATATTTTATTATAAAACATATTAAATTTTCTATGAAAAATTAATTATCATGTAAAAGGCTCTCAATCAAACACACTATCAAAATTTTATAAAATTATTATATCATGCATGAATGCTATCATAATATGTTTTATGTTAAACCACTTTCTTATATATATATATATATATATATATATATATATATATATATATATATATATATAATATATATCTATATTTTTTTT
>Ga0209700_107455_pt1 | contig 15448 bp, 12 predicted proteins | sample SiratroredBW_FD_187528 | JGI IMG/M metagenome (GOLD analysis project Ga0209700, IMG submission 187528) | Root nodule microbial communities of legume samples collected from California, USA - Siratro red BW (SPAdes) (version 2) | ecosystem: Host-associated > Plants > Roots > Nodule | place: USA...
AAAAAAAAAAAAAATATATATATATATATATATATTATGAGACAATGAAATTAATTAATGCCAATGTGGACAATGAAAAGCATAATAAGGAAAGTAATAATATAAAAAATATATATATATTATGAGACAGTGAAATTATTTAATGCTAATATGAAGTTTGCTAGAAAGGTAGAGAAAAAAAGGAGTAAAAGGATGGTTTCGAAAACAGTGTTCTCGATGACATAAAAGGGATAGGTTTGATTAAGAGGTGAGGTGCAGAGGTGAGTCAATGCCAGCATGAACAGCATTTTTGTATGATGGTTAAGATTAGGCTTCCAAGATTAGGCTTCCCAAAAGGTGAAAAAAAGGACAAATGGGATCAACACACCAATAGAACACCTCATGTTTCTCAAAATAATTAATTTAAAATAAATAATTAATGAAGTATATAGTTCAGTATAAATACTGTAACTGCCCTTCTCATGGAACTGCATGCACTTCACTTCCACTTAGTCTGAGCCAGAGCTAGGGTTACCTCCAATCTTCTTCTTCCACCTTCGCCTGGTAAATTCATGGCACAACCACCTTCTTCTTCTTATTCCTTTCTCAGTCGCTAAAACCAAATAATAACAATAATCATGCTTTGCAATGACGCTAAAGAAGGTTCACGGGTTGCCTTGCTCTTTCATGTGTCATCATATGTCCTTTGCAGCACTTGCGTCTTTTCCTCTGTTTTTTTCTTCAGTTCCTTATCTCCAGACTATTTCGTCTTTTTTCCTCTTTTTGCTATTATTCATCTTATTATTTTATTTTGTTTTGCCAAAATAGGAAATTCCAAAATATATTGTCTTCCACAACACTCTCTATTTCTTGATAGCTTTGTTTACATTTTCCTATAATTTTGTGCAGAGTGGAGACAGTTTCAAGATTCTCATCCTTCCTCTTATTTTTGCGGGAAACTTTCGGTGATTTTTCTTTTCGTGCTTTTTGACTTGGTAGAATTGTTCGATTCGGCTCCTAAAGTCTTGACAATTTTTAATTTATGTTCTTCTTTTTATTATTTGGCGTGGATTCCGGATATTACTACTGATACTACGTGTAATTGTGCTTCTTTCTTTATTTGTGCTTCTTTCTTTATTTAGTAATTCATGGAATTTTGGTAATCATTTGTAGATTCGGAAACTTTGTTTGACTCATGATAATTTGCAAATTTTTCTCAATTAGTTTTTCTTTTTGTTTTTGATCGGCTTTTTCTCGATTAGTTAATTTGAATCCAACATTGGTGGCAGAGAAATGTCACCTTAAGCATCTGTTTGTTTGATTTGGTGATTTGATTCTTTTGAAATTGAATTTGTACCAAATGGAAATTGTGAGAAATTGAGGATGGCGATAGACTATTTTATTTTAGTTGAGGAGAAGATGGTGACTAGAACTGTGGATCTTCGGTCAGACACAGTTACGAAGCCAACTGAAGCAATGCGGGCTGCCATGGCAAATGCTGAAGTTGATGACGATGTTCTGGGCAATGACCCTACTGCTTTCAGCTTAGAAGCAGAGATGGCGAAGATAATGGGGAAAGAAGCTGCTCTTTTTGTTCCATCTGGCACAATGGGGAACCTTATATCTGTACTTGTTCATTGTGATCTAAGGGGAAGTGAAGTTATTCTTGGAGACAATTGCCATATCTTTATTTATGAGAATGGCGGCATTGCAACTATTGGAGGGGTGCATCCAAGACCAGTGAAGAATAACGATGATGGAACCATGGACATTGATTTGATTGAGAGAGCTATCAGGGACCCAAGGGGGGAGTTACTGTACCCAACCACCAAGCTTATTTGCTTGGAAAATACTCATGCAAAGTAAGCACTTAAGAACTTAGTTTAATCTTCCAAATTGTGTATCGTAAATTTGCTCTTTGTTTACTGACATTTATAACCTCTTGTCAATGTATATATTTGTTGCTGGGTGGAGATGCTGCCTCTTACAAGGCCTTCAGTAATCGCAGCAGACCATTTTATTTGTTTTTCTAGAACTGCATGATTGCCCCATGCGGTGTTCCTAAAGACTTCGGCGCATGGGGCAGAATTTTCTGAATGCGGTGACCCTACTTCATTGCTCTGTACACTCTTGTTCGTTATGATTATCCCACAGCTACTATTTCAGGCCCAGGGAATTTGCTAGTTTTTCAAAGGATTTTTAAAAGTCCCTTTCTGCTCATTATTGATTCAAAATTACATAAAGCATTATCGCTCATATTTTACATGTATGCAGCTCTGGTGGCAGATGCCTCTCAGTTGAATATACAGACAGAGTTGGGGAGTTAGCTAAGAAGCACGGACTGAAGCTTCACATTGATGGAGCCCGTATTTTTAACGCATCAGTTGTAAGTAAATTTGTTTCTTACTTATGTTTTCCTAAAAGTATTTATAGAAGGCTTTATTATACACACTTTTTGTGTAAAAAACATTTCTCACGGCTAGTGCTAATGAACATAGAGTATACATAATTATGGCCAAGTTGTACTGCGGAGAACTCAGTAGTGACTTTCCTATCTGCCATCCTAGCAGAGGGCTTGGTCACGAATTATTTATACGGGTATAATTACTTTCATAAATGGAATGGATATGACATGTGAATTTACAGTCAAATCAATTTGAAAGAAAAGGTTGGTTACCATTTGAATGATTAGATGTGACTTCTACATTTGTTCAGTATGAAGTGAGATTAGCAGTTAAGTATGATCTGACCCTTCACTACCTATTTTCCACTGATTAGCATAATCTTATCACTTTTCTCATTCACAGACTGAGATATGAGAATAATTTGTTGCCTTTAATTATATATCTAGCTTTGAGTTTTTTGTTGCTGTTAGCTTTTTGTTTCTCTTTTCTGCTAACATACGCATTATAACTAAAAAGTTTGGCTTTTCAGGCACTTGGTGTTCCAGTGGATAGGCTTGTCCAAGCAGCTGATTCAGTTTCCGTATGTTTTCGGTTCTTTTTCCTGTTTGCCTACAATTCAGTATATTTTATTGGCCTTTTGAAGTTTTGCTTTTATCTTTTTTGATTAAAGTTCCAGAGGATTGATTTTATGGCCTATTTCATATGAAACTTGTTCGTCTATAATACCCTATTGAATAATAGTAAAGCAAACTGACTTTATTTCTTTGAATATATGAATTAGGTTTGCCTATCTAAAGGTATAGGTGCTCCAGTTGGATCTGTTATTGTTGGTTCTGAGAATTTTATTGCAAAGGTAGTTTTATAATTTTAGAGGCAAATTAATTACAGGTTGGTTCTTAGTGAATAACTGATGTTCAAGTCTTGTTTATCTATTTTTTTCAGGCTAGACGACTCCGGAAAACCTTAGGAGGTGGAATGAGACAGGTTGGCATCCTTTGTGCTGCAGCACTTGTTGCCTTGCAGGACAATATTGGAAAGCTAGAAAATGATCACAAGAACACTAGACTTTTAGCTGGTAAATGTCACAATTTCAGATGACTCCATGTGGAGTCCTGTCTGTCTGTTTCATGAATTATAATTTTTTTAAACTCGGAAACCATTTTCTTTTGAACTTTTTGTTCTAATATAAGTTTTTCGTTTCTTTCAGATGGGTTGAGGGAACTCAAAGGACTGAGAGTGGATACCCTTGATGTGGAGACCAATATGGTGAGTATTTAGAATTTAGTGTAGTGTATCTTGTTTATATGGTGAAACTTTATTGTTGCTCTGTTTATTTGTGTTTTGATGGTGCACTCTTTCTTGATATCGCTTTATTTCTTAATTTCTGTCGCAATACTGAACCTAGAATGCCGAGTGTAAACAACATAAATGATAATTTTACATACATCTCTTAAGGAACCACTAAGTTTTTTCTTTCTGTAATACTAGGTATTCATTGACGTTGAAGACCGTAGGGCAGAAAAAATATGCGAGTACTTGAAAGAACGCGGTATCCTTTTGATGCTAGAGAGCTCATCAAGGTCTTGTTTCCCCTCAACAACGTTCAGTCCGTTATAAATAATTGAAATAATTGCACACAATGAAGTCAAGTCAGTACTATGTGTTCCTTCTGAGGTTTAATGCACTATGACATGAATCTTTCATCCTTCGAAATTCAAGTTTTAATTGTTATTTTTGTTGACTAATATCTCTTTATTTGTGTACCCAAACGTAATCAGTGAATTAGCATGTTGATCTTTTCCACTCTTTTATCAGCATAAAATGTCTTAAGTGTCTTTAAGTCGATGTGGCATGTTTATCCAAGCGTTAACTATTCAAATGTTGGAGAAACTTCTTGTGCATCAGTTTTAGAATATTTTTATTACGGCACCTCTTCCCTAAACTTAAAAATTCACTTTTATTCTGCAATACTTTCAATGTTGACGGTGTGCATTTGTTGTATATGCATGATTTTTTTTTTTTTTATAAAAGAAGGAAATATTTGTTCTGAAAAACCTTTTTTGTGGACTAAGTTTGGGAACAGGAGCAACTTTTGCTAAAAACGTTATCGATGTCCTAAACTTATGTTACTTACTGCTTGGTGTTTTTATTTCTCTTTTTATACGTAAAGTAATAATTTGTTCATATCAGATAAGTATTCCACTCTGTGAGCAAGACAAGAGGTTAATGACAGCGTCTTTTTATTTCAGATTGAGAGTTGTCCTCCACCACCAAATATCGGCAAGTGATGTGCAATACACCTTGGCATGCTTTCAGGTGATGTTGACTACAAATAAATTAACCTCTTGTTCAATGGATCCTACATGTGTTGTTCTTTTCCTTTGCTGGCATATATCTTGTGCAGAAAGCTAGAAGATGAAACTTTCTTTTGTTGTATGTTGCAGCAAGCTGTTAAGGGAGCAGAAAATGAAATGGGCGACTAGTGGAAGAATTTAAACTTGACGCGTTGTTGGCATATTAGTAATGAAAGGAAATGCCGTGTTCCGTTTGCCTTTGCTCGTTTTATTTTCTTCAATGTACCCTAAAGGACACACAAGGATTTGCATCTTTGATGCTGTTCCCTGTCATCAATTATTTTTACTTCAATCGTCGTTCCCCTGCTAATTTGGCTTATTGTTCCTGTCGTATCATTATGTATGTGTAGGGTATTGTGCAAAGTTTGTAATATAATCTTTTAATAAATCTTTTTATTAGTAGTTGAATTTGATGGGCTTAATCTCTTTCCATGGGGTCTGGTGATAGCGAAAAGGTATCTCGTATTTCTGCAGTTCCATACCATATTTGTAATTAACTAACGCATTATTAAATTGATATAGTAATTCATAACAAAAAATATTAAGAAACGTATTAACTACATCCAGGCTAATTTCAGAAAATTTTCACAGTAATAATGTAAGCAACTCAATATTTCTTATAAATCATGTATGTAAACAAGGTTAATTTTATACTACAAGTATTTTATGTATAACAAATATATAGTATATCAAATCACATTTAAGAAAGATGTATTTTTTTTTTCTATAGGCCTAATTAATCCAAGTTAATAAAAGACGGAAATATAAAATTATAAACTTATCTAATTTAAAAATTTAAAAACTGAGAATGAAAGTATTTAAACAAATAAATTTGCGTTAAATTTTAAAAAATGTATCTTAATTTAAGTTCAAATTATTTTGCGCAATTATATAACTTTGTATGCTTGAATTATTGAGATTTGGATGTCAACGTGTTGTTTTCTGATAGTGGGCAGAAGTAGTCCCAAAAGTTTAAAGAGAAATAATGTTTTTGATATTACACCAACCACAGGTAATATAGTCATTGAAAAATAAATTTTTATATTTACAAAAGAAAATAAAAATTAAAGAATAAAATAGTTAATATAAGATAGGCTTAAAAAATTATTAAGTGTCAAAACAGCTTAAATTGGAGAAAAGATATATGTACTCAATTCATTTTTAATTGAACTAAATTGTAATTTTTAGATAATTCTTTTTAACTTTTTTTAAAATTATTTTTATATATTGTTGTTGATATTTTTAGTCTATCTAAATTTTTAGCTCAAAAAACTTGTAACCATTTTAAGAAAAACATAATTAAAATCTTAGAAAAAAAAAAACATAATTTTGAAAACTTCACGTACTCGTATAAGTCTATCAGATAACATTATTTTTCCATGGTTTATTGGTCCGGATGGAGTTTTGACCCAATTCTATTATCACTTTTTGTTCTCGAATAGCGATATGATTCGTTTTGAAATGGCAAACTAAAGTTATCTAAAGCGAATTTTTAAAAAATTAGTTGAACAGTAATAATCAAGGAGACTTCTAGAAAAAATAACACTAATTATTGGACGGACGATGACATAAAAAGTATTGGACTTCTTCGAGAATGATGACGGAATAATGTTTTCAGTTATTTTAGATGCGTGATTATATATATTATATTGCTATCGAGGTGAAAATATAATGATATTTTTCTAAATTGGTGTGATTTTGTCCAGTTATTTTTGAAATGGACAAATTTTTATATTGACTAAATGAACAAGTCTGGTAAGTTAATTTAATCAAAATCATGTTATTCTTAAATGATTTTATAGTTTACATGCAAATTAATGTCAGCATGTTGATGATAATAATTATTTGTAACTAGGAATGTGGGTTCCGATGGATTTTGTTGTGTTTGTGGATAATTTAGTAGCTCGACATTGATAAAAAAATATATTGAATTGGTCATGTACCATTTCATGTATCTTTTAGTGTGGAATAAAGGTATGTGAATTGGATGACTAATTAAGATTAATTCATGACGGTTGTTCCACATGTTGATCACTTGCATGTTTAATATGTCAATTTTCATCATCTTGTCCTCGCATATCAATTTTGTGTAGTTTTTCCAAGTTGTTAGGTGGGATCAAAACATATCAAATTGTAATTAAACTCTATCAGATTAGTGTCAGTCCACTATTGCAAAGCAAATGATGAGATTGCATGTTGTCCAAATTTCAACATCCATGTATGCTTCTAGCGAGGTTGATGCCTCGAAGTCCTAGCACAGATTCCATTTAAACTGCAGTAAGTCATTGTTATTAGAAAATTTGTGTTAAAGTTTAAAATTTTCAAATGAAAATCTAGTGAGTGTATTTTGTTGATTACTTGATAAACTTGTATGTGGTCAATCATAGAGTTATACCCCACTAGGTTATTGTGAGGGATATTTCTGATGTTAAGAACCCTGCCACCACTCCATACACAAACTAGGTGATGTGAACCCGGTTAGGAATAAACCCTATAACCCACAACAAAGAGTATTTGAGTGTCCCAAGATCCCTAATATTCAGATTTAGGATGATCTATTTAGAACCCCTGCGTTGTAGAACACAACAAAGACCCTTGATATTGTTTGCAAGTCTAATGAAGAACTCAAGAGAGACTCTCACTTCTGAAATTTTTAGAATAAAATTTGTATTTCAAATTCAACTTTGTTGTTTACATGTGTTTTCTGACTTAAATAGACTTTTGTTAGCTTTTAAAAGCTGACCTGACTCCTCATTAGCCCAAAAGCCTCCAAATTTAATACAACAACAATAGTTTGGCACACTTTCAGAGGGTTAATTAATTACATAAAAAGAGAATACGAAAAACACAATTTACTAAGCATGACTACTCTAAGCCTTATAGAAAATTAATCAAAATACATCAAAACAAAATTTAAAATTCGTCGGTTGATTCTTCAGAATTTAATCTTAGCCCAAAATAGCCCATTTACACTTAAATTAAATTTGGTGAAGCATTTGTTATGGGCCCTTCAATTCAATTGACTTGTTTTTGGTCCAAATCTCATTCATTTAATTCCTTCATCAGCCCATATCAAATTAAAAACGTGATCAACTTCAATTCAATCTTAGACTTTGTTTCCACAGTCAAAATGTCTTGAACCAACCCAATCAATGCCTCTTTCATTTTTTGGGCCCTTGTCCTAATGATTGGTCCACTTAGAATTTGCAAAACATCCTTTGGATTGTTTATTTGTGCAGGTGCTTGAGGTTGGTTAAACTTCAACTCTTGGTTCTTATCACTAGGGAGTACAAACATTATTGTCTGGACAGAGGCACAATGTATGGCATGTGATACCATGCCACATGATTGCAAAGGTGATGCACACCCACCCATTGTTTTTGCTTTGACTTCTGTTGACATGCATAATTCCCTGTACAACATAACCAAATAAGCAAAACCCCAACTATATCGTCTTGTTCTACGTAGGTTATTAAAAAAATGGTAAGTCCTTAAGATGAACTTTGTTGCCGGTTCTATCAGGCGTCAAAACTCCTCCAATCAAACTTAGTATATACGTCATACAATGGGCGTGTAGTTGTTCTTGTGTTAGCTCTTCACCTAGTGAAAGCATGTTTTCTCTAAGTCATTTTAGTTTTACTTCTAAACCAATGAGTGATTCACCTTTCATTGGTGCAACGCCCAAATAAGTGTCATACATTTCCTCCTAATCAAACTTTGTTGGGCCAACAATTGATGGACCATCTACTTTGAGACCCTGTTGAAGTGAAATGTCTTGTAATGTAATGGTACACTCACTAGTTGGAAAGTGGAATGTGTGAGTTTCAGGTCTTCACCTTTCAACCAACGAACTTACTAAGGCGTGATCCACTTTTAAATGTCTTAATTTAACAATTTCACCAAATCCTGCCTGCTCTAAGATTGGAATTGTTAAATGGTGTGGCTCTGCCATTAAATGACAATAAGACTCAACAACATCATCTTTTGGGTCCTACAAAATCGAAGAAATTAATATCAAAAGGTTACCACCAAAAATGGATTTGAAAAAAAATGATGTCATGAACTTACCATATTGGCAACGTATGCAGACCTGTGTTTTTGTTGATTCCACAACAACATATTATCAGAGTGAAAGTTAGTTTGCAATGAAAAAAAGGTCAGGAAAGTAGTTACAAGGAGTGTTTTCTAGAATACCATGAATGTTGAGATTTGTTGGAGTTAAACTTATAGGTGGTTTGGGCTGAATTTGGAGCATTGATAGGGTAGAATCAATCTAGGACGTCGATGACACTTTCCTCAAGAATATGTGCCATGTTCAGAAAATGATGTCGATGAATAGTGCCTCGTGCTTTGCGAGATTTATTTTTGGAGCGTTGATGAGGAAAATTCAATCTAGGATGTTGCTTTTGGCTTGGCATTGTAGTAAAGAATCTCTACCATTTTCAAGAAATGGTGTGAGTGAATAGTGCCTCGTGCTTTGTAGGAGTTCATTTTGGAGCTTTAATGGAGCAAATTCAATTTGGGACATTGCTTTTGAATTGACACTTTGGTAAAGAATGTATGTTATGTTCTAGAAATGATGTGGGTGAATAGTATCTTGTGGTTAGTTTGCGTTAATTCTATAGCGTTGATGGGGTAAATTTAATATGGGACGTTGATTTTTAGGGTGGCACTCTGCTTAAGAATCTCTATTATGTTCAGGAAATTATATGGGTGAATAGTGTCATGTACTTTGTGAGAGTTCATTTTGGAGCATTGATAGGGACATATTCAGACTGAGACATTGCTTTTGGCTTGACACTCTGGTAAAGAATCTCTGTCATGGGGTGACACTCTGTTAAAGAATGTCTATCATATTCTGGAAATAATGTGGGTGAATAGTTTCTAGTGCTTTATGTGGGTTGATTTTGGAGTGTTGATAGGAACAAATTCAATCTAGAACATTACATGTACCATGTGTTATGTATTTATAATTTATAATTTATATAGTATATAGTGTTGATGACCTTTCGCACATGATAAGTCATTGTTCATTAGGATGGATCAATGAACGAATGTCGCATACAAGGAATTATGTTCACTTCTAGGGTACCAAAAGTAGTTATCCTCAAAAGGGATATCACCCTACAAAGGATGAAACAAGTAATCCTTATAAAAATGCATAGAGAAGCAAAAGAAAGGTTTGCGATGATGAACTTCCGCTACCCTACTAGACTTGGTGGAGCGTTAAGTCATTACACTACCATTGGGATGACCGAGGATGATGATGTTAAGGTGTTGTTCGACAACTATGACTCCATTGAACTACAAACTGAACCTGAATTGTATGTCACATTTCAAAGATTTGCATTTTCCTCAACATAATCTCAATCCACATCTTTACTATCTTTTCACTATGAACAAACACAACAAGTTCCCCCTCGTACGACCACCAATCACAATTGTTGTCCCACCAAGCACCACACCGTCTCACATTAAACCTCAGTGAACCCACCCATCAACATCTTGGGTACTAGGAAGACCAGATTCAGTAATATGTCAAACTATTAAGTAGTCTATATGTCAACTTAGACGAACACCCAAACTAACAACTCCTTCTAGAACTACCACAAGAACATCGAGTTGTTGGTCTTTCTGACAAAATTTTCAATCCTTTTTAATGAGGATGAAGATGACATTCTTGCAGCTACGAATGACGATGAGGAAAAATATCTGCATGTACGATATACAAACATTCAACCACATGAACATAATTCTCCTTATGTCCTACCAGAACACTTTCTACACTTCCCAACTAAACCACCTGTCAGAATTTGGTCATGCCTTTGATCGTGACACTATAGTATATCCTTCGGAGACACTCTTTGTAAGGAAAAGATTCGACACAAAGAAAGAAACTCAAAATGCCATCAATCGTTTTCATATTATCAACCATTACACGTACAAGGTAGTATATTCAACTCAATCAAGACTTATAGTGCAATTTGTTCATAATGATTGTGCATGGAGGTGTCGAGCAATTTTACGCACTAAGAATCAACACTAAAAAATTATAAAGTCGGAAGGTGTCCACACTTGTGTGTCCCCAATGATCTCACAAGACCACAATAATTTGTGGTCTCGAATGATTTCACAAAGCATTCATAAAATCATCCAAATCAACCCTTCCACACTAGTGTTTACCATAGTACCTCACATGAAGTAAATTGTGGGATATATAGTCACCTATAAAGAACGTCTCCTTAGGAAAACAGTTGGTCATAGAAAAGGTATATGGTAATTGGGAAGATTCGTACCAAAAATTGTCAGCACTTTTAAATGCAATGTAACTTTATGTTTCTTGGTTTATTTGAAAAATGAAGACCCGACTGAAAGTAACCAGTTGGATGCGGACCACATAATCTTTAAGAGGGTGTTTTGGACATTCAAACCATGCACTGATGGTTTCAAAATTTGCAAGTCGGTAGTTTGATGGAACTTTTTTGTATGGGAAATATAGAGAGACCCTTTCCCTGGTTCAATACGGACCTATTTCCATGGTTTCTTATTTACATCCCCGACATTTATATTATCACCATGGTTTTTTTTAACATGGGCTTTTTTTTTATTGTTTGCACAATTACTTTTACGGTTTTTTTTTTCACTCCCAAAATTTAAAATATATATTTAAAATTTTATTAATTTTCTTTTTATAATAAGTATAAATATTTTTTTAATTTAATTTTAAGATAATTTAATTAAAGGAGGTTTTATTGTTTTATTTAGACATTCAAATGACCATCCGTGTCAATTTTCAAATAAAAAATATAAAATATTTCAAAAATAAAAAATATATAAAATTTCCAAAATATAAAAAATATTGCATTACCAAACGGTTTTTATAACTAGAATTAAGTGAACCTCGATTTTTCATCACAAAAATACGTAGAACCAAGGTCAATCCTTGTCGGGCCCAAAAATAAAAAATATTTTCTTTGTCTTTATTTGCTTTTGTTTTCTTACTTATTTTGCTTGTATTCTTATTATTATTGTTTTGAGGAAAATAACATTTTATAAAACGAAACTCATTTTGCTTATTTAATTAAAGGTACCGTCCTTGGACGGGCGTTGTAGGCGTGCTAATACCTTTCCCACACATAATCGACTCCTGAATCCTAAATTTGGTTTACAAATTAATTTTTCTTATTTTTGGTTTTTCCTTAGTTTCTCATAATAAACAATGGGGCAAATCTAGCTCTATTTAATATATTTTTATTAATATTTTATTTTTATCGTTGTCTTCCCGCTACGATCTAGGTTGTGACATCGTGAGAAAAGTCGACTCTTGCATGGGACGATGGTTGGCGGTAGGGATATATGACAACCAATCTAGCTAAGTTAATTAACTCTGTCTAGAATAAAATAATAAACCTTCAAATCTCTTCAATGGTGATGGCAACATACACCTGCTACAACAGATTCTTCACTGGCAAAGGTAGACAAGTGGAAGTCATTATCGATGTCGGATATATATACTCTAAAGTTACAGTAACAGCATTGGAGGATGCTCAATCAAAGACGAACAATCATGCAGTCCTTTCCTTTGACAAAAAGAAAACTAGATATTTGATAGAAAAAGACAAAATCCAAGAGAAGTACAACCACCAACTCAATTTGTAGTTTGCTTGGACGAATTGTGGTGTGATTGTGAAAAATTTCAAAAACTACACCTACCATGCTCTCATGTGTTTGTTGCATGCAAACATGCACAACACAATTTTGCTATGTACATCTCACTTATGTACACATAAATGAAGACTACTAGCCTGCTTAAACTGGTAAGATATTATGTCCAAGTCTAGACATGAAAAGAACATCAAAAGGGAGGCCTAAGTCAAATCGTACAAGGATCGATATGGACATAAGGGAATAACATGGTCGATCCAAAAAATGTTCATATTGTCAAACGCCAGGGCACACAGAAAGAACATATCCCAACATTGTTGGAGTATTCACTTCTCGCCGTTGATTATGTTTCATTTCACACAAAGTATTCCATGTACAATTAACTAAAGTATTTATATAAAGTGTGTTTGTCATTTATTTTCTTCTGTATTGTCAACATATACCCCATCATTTCAATAATTAACAACAATTTTTAAGTAATAAACATAAAAACATTTAACAACAATTCATAAAGTTGGCAACGCTACACAAACAACACAACCATCCATTACTTAAACAAAGTGTAAAAAAAAACTTATACATAAAAAGTTGCACGTGTCTCCATAATATATTCTCTGTTAAGTCACACTAGTGAATCTTGTGCACCACTACAATAGTCCTAAAAGTGGCTTTTTGTGACCCCACACACCGTAATAATGTGTATTATCACATCACTCATCCATAATTATTTTTTCTCTAGCCACACTACACAATAATGTATATCATCACATCACTCGTCCATAATTGCTTTCTTGAAGCCACATAGGACAATAATGTGTATTATCACATCACTCCTCTCTAATTGTTCTTTTACTCAGGCCACACAATACAATAATGTACATCTTCACATCACTTCTTCATAATTATTTTTCTTCTAACTACACTATACAATAATGTACATCGTCACATCACTCCTCCATAATTGCTTTTCAAGACCCCGCACACCATAATAATGTGTATTATCACACCACTCTTCCATAATTGTTTGTCCTCTAGCCACACTACATAATAATGTATATCGTCACATCACTCCTCCATAATTGTTTTTCCTAAAGCCACACAGGACAATAACGTGAATTATCACATCACTCCTCCATAATTTTTTTTCCTAAAGCCACACAAGACAATAACGTGAATTATCACATCACTCCTCTATAATTGTTTTTCCTTAAGCGACACAGTATAATAATGTACATCGTCACGTCACTTCTCCGTAATTGCTTTTCCTCTGGCCACACCCGACAATAATATACACCATCACATCACTCCTCTACAATTGCTTTTCCTGAAGTCATACAGGACAATAATGTGTATTATCACATCACTCCTTCATAATTATTTTTCCTCATACTACGTTGCACAATAATGTAAATTGTCACATCACTTTCCCATAATTGTGTTTCCTCAAGCCACACATCACTCCTTCATAATTTCTTTTCCTCACATCGCACTTCTCAAAAATAGATTCTGCATGTTAGGATTATCAGCAACACCAATTTACCAACATCTTCTCTTTTAATGTTAATATGATAACACTTGTAACAAATTGTAATAAATCTATCATTTTTTACACACAATTCATTTCATACGTCATAAAAAACCATCTTTATATGTGTCTCAATCATTCTCCAACTATAAAATCAAGCTCCCATCCCTACACCACTTTCAAACCATTCTTCCTTTTTTTTCAAAACTTTTGCTATCATCTTCAAATGGACCATCCTTGTATAACAGACACTAAAAATTTTACAATTCTCATCTTGTTGTTGTCTTTGTGAATGGTCGGATAATAGAAAATGGCAAAGACGTCCACTTTGAATGTCCATCTCCTAAATTTTTTTGAATCCCTTACAACCGCAGCTTCTCCCATTTGAAGGAGAAAGTTTCTAACGCTTTGGGACTGCAAGATTAGACATTGACAAAGTTGTACTACGCCCAATCTCAGCTAACCACATAAGGGCAAATTAGGTATGATGTTGTCCAGATACTAACTGATGAAAATTTTTCTAAATTGTTAACTTGGAAGTCTCAATTTCCATTTCTTACAATGATTAAACTATATGACAAGTTAACAAAATCTACAAAGGAAAGTTTGCTTCTTCCAAATGCACCCATTACATCCAACTCTTCCATAAATCAAGACCCAATCAATTATTTCAAAGAAATAATCTACTACGGAGGACTTATCCAACAGACCACCATATTAGAGCGTCCAAATGGTTAAGCTCTAACCTACACATGTATCAAACCTAAAAGAATGTCAATCCCACGTAACTACTCTTTTAATCAGCTATTTCACAACATATTAAAATACCTACATATGGAGACCAAAAACAAGTTACAGAAATAAACTATTGTCGTTTAGCTAGAGTTGTCAATTAAAAACTTGTACATCATATAGTACAAATACAAAATGATGTTGACGTCCAACAAATGATTAACCGTTGGAAAAGAACTCAACTTCTTAACCAAAGTGTGCAACGTGAAGATTCAACTACAAGACTTGAACTGTTTGTCCAAACCAAAAATTTACGCAATGCAACGCCTCAAAAATTAGCTCAAGACTTCAAGGATAGTACCTACATCAACCATCTCGACAAAACAACATCCACATTTTCCTAAATTAGTAGAGCTTTCATTACTATCTTGTTTATGTTATATATCAATTTCATGTATTGTGTTTCATTCACTCACAACTAATATATAAATTATACTTTAATTAGTCATCACCAAATATTTCATTTTTTTCATATATAAATTTATAACCAAATATTATTACATAATTTTTCATAATATATATATATATATATATATATATATATATATATATATAAATATATATATATATATATATATATATATATATATATATATATATAAAATGCCTGTTTTGTTTTACACCATCTTTCATTTAAATTATCATTTATTTTCTAGTTTCACATTTCAAAATTATAATTTATACACTTATTTTTTCATCAAACCAAATGATATTCTTATTCATTTATT
>Ga0209700_107456_pt1 | contig 15448 bp, 3 predicted proteins | sample SiratroredBW_FD_187528 | JGI IMG/M metagenome (GOLD analysis project Ga0209700, IMG submission 187528) | Root nodule microbial communities of legume samples collected from California, USA - Siratro red BW (SPAdes) (version 2) | ecosystem: Host-associated > Plants > Roots > Nodule | place: USA...
TATATATATATATATATATATATATATATATATATATATATATATATATATATATATATATATATATGTATATATATATATATGTATATATATATATATGTATATATATAAATTATATGTTAATGTACCTATATATATATTATATGAACAGTAAGTTGAAGGATTTCATTATAAATATTACCATAATATAGGAAATTGATATTTTTTTTCTCAAACATTTTTTATTTTATAGTTATATAATTTTAGGATTGCTTTTGAGGAGGGAGCAAATGAATAATAATGTAAGCATGCAATTACAATTCAATTTTGTTGTCACAGTAGTTGCTGGATTCTCAAGTGATTTCATGGTTTGGTAATATGTTTCTTGGGATGAACATATATATGAATAACTGAGAAAAAAAGTAAAATAAGGTATTCTAAAATAACTTTTTTTGCATGATAATTAATATAAAATAAATAAAATGTGTATCTATTATTACATTATTAACATATATAATAATTTATTTTTCAAGACATAAGTTATATTTAATCATTGAAAAGTTAAAAATATTAAATTAAGTGAGAAATAAATATAAAAAGAGACCGTAAACAGTTAAGAAGACGAAATATATAAATAAAGATAAAAGAAAGTAATTTAATATAAGAATGTACATTTTCATAAATTTAAACGAATAGAACATTACTTTTTTTTAATCCTTTTTGTGAGTTTTAGGCAAGAATAGAAAATTGTAATATTTTTTTCTGTAAAATATTTTTTAAGTTATTTATTTATTTATTTTTACTCCAAAATAAAATAACCTTAGTAGTTTTTCATTTTTTAAATGACAAAAATATAAATAAATAGTTTTAATTTCTATGCTATGTGTAATGTTTTGCATTATTTGTCGATTAAATAATTATTATTAAAGTTAAAAAATTTTGGTAATAAAATTTGTAATTGAGTGATAATACCAAAAACATATTTACAATGTTAATATATAAAGTGTTTATTTATAATTAAGAAATTAGAAATCGGATGTAATAAATTAGTTTACAAATAACTGTTATTAACTTTGAAAATAAAAAATAATAGAAACAAAAGTATTTTGAAAAATTCATCTTTTAAAAACGATAATCAATCTAGCTTTATAATGTATACAAAATAATCTTTATCTAAAGTCTCCATCTATCACATATATACCTATTAGCGTGTTTCAACCTAAAATGAGTTTATCTAAGTCAATCCATATTTTCATAAACTATAATTTTTTAAATTAAGTATGATCCTTATCGAATAAATGGATCATATTACTCCTATTTAAAAATAAAAAAATATTAAAACAAATTCAAAATCAAAAGTATAGAAATTATTTTAAATTTAAGTCATGTAACAAAAACTAATTTTAATTATTAAATATATTTATCTGATACATTCTAGAAATATGTATATATTTGAATAAATTAGTATTGCTTTATTTTATTTAAATTATAATTAACTTTCTAAAATCCGGTCTATCTCAAAATTCTACAGTGATGTGAGTGCATTTGACTTGCAGGTTAAACATATATATCATGCCAAAAGCAATCCAATTCTTTATAAATTTATTCTAATTGATTCACACGTTTTGACAATTCTAGTTGAAGTTTAAAAAATCAAGTAAGTTCTTAACATGATATACGAATTCAGTAAGTCCTTAAAATTAATATATATATTTTTTTTTAATTTCTAAACAAAAAAAAATTAATGATATCTTAAGCCTTCATATTAATGATTAAAAATAAAAAATAACTAATTTTTAAACTTAAACGAAAGCCAAATAAATTTATTCGATCTTTTAAATTTAAAAGGTTAAGATATTAGCGAAATATAATTTGAAGTGCTAAATCACCATTTATTGTATTATAGTATTTCTCGATCTCGTAAAATAAATATATTAGAAGTTATCTAAAACATAATATTAGAGTAAATAAAGCATATGAATTTCCTTCTACATGTTCAAAATCATCTTACTCAAACTGAATTAAAGCAGATATTTATGTTAATTTAATGGGATTCTGATAATGGTAATATAATAATTAGAAAAACTGATAATTAAATTTATATTTAAATTAATTTTACGAAATTAAGTTATAACATAAATATTAGAATTACGTTCATTTTCTATTTGTATATTATAAGTTCATTTTATTTATAAGTACATGTGCTTCTATGCAAAAATATAACCCTTTTCGTACCTTATAAAATATGGTCAGTGAAAGTATTGGAAATGAAAAACTATACCTTTACAGTCACCTAAAATAATTACATCCACTTAACAGCAATTTTAATAATATAATATTATATATTGATATTTTAAATTAGAAAATAAAAGAAATCTAATTAAAATATTAATATTATAGATTATATAATAAATGTATTTTCCTTTATGAGTGTCAAGTATCACCTCTTCGAAATTCAAACACTGTTTTGCAATGATAGCAAAGTACAACATTTTTATAAGGTGTGCATGATGAGACACGTCTTTAATAAAGACCAACAAACGAAAGCATGCATTTACTGTTTATTGGCATCTTTAGTTGTAGTATTCATCAGGAAAAAAAGTAATTGATCTAGTTCAACCAAATGACAAATGATACATGCATATCCAAAAGTGTGTAATTGTTTATATTTGGTACATTGTAGAAAAATCCTTACCACATGACAACTTCATCACAGGATGATTAAAATTAAAACCTGTTTCTTTTATAACAAAATAAGTTTACATGTTTAGAAAGGCAACAATTGTCTCGGCTATTTCAACACCTTGCATTTTTAAGCAACACCTTGAATGTAGGTTAAAAATTTAGAATTATATAGTTTTACATTTAAAAAAGATTGTGTAAGTTAACAAATTTCGTGTAATCCCTTTAAACATTTGGGGTAACCTAATCTTTGTATATAAATAAACAATATATACATTAAAAGGTATATAAGATTTACCTAATATTACTACTTAGAATAGTTGATTTTCGCTAAAAAATAGCTCGCTTACAATATTTAATATAAAAAGCCATATATGATCTCAATTTAAAGAACAAAATGAAACACAAATACATCAATTTTGGTTGTTGGCTTTAACACTCCTAATTAGCTACAATTTATTATGAGCATAACATTCTTTGACACCATCAAATTACAAATACAATTCTTCCTTTTCATTCATCTTAATATATATGTCTTTTATCCTTGCCTCGAACAATGATATATATTTGTATTCGCTTTTGATATGCAATATTGGAAAATCGAGTTAGAGAATATTGCACAAATATAATGTAAGAAATCACAAAATTTCAATATAAATTTTGAACAAAAATCTCATACAAAATGTATTATACGATTGACAAGATGTAGTAACCAAATTATATTTGCATACGTTTTCCGGACACGTTGAGATAGTTGATCAAGATACTCATCTCAGTCGGTTACGGGTACGATGATTTCATTTACGCGACGACTGGCAAGCGACACTGATGAACAATACGTGACGACCTCACACGCAAAGAGATATAATAGGATAAACTCAAATTAAAATAGACAAATAACAGTTTAGGCCTTATGCTGGACCAAAACGCTCCAAGACTTTGTTTTTGGAACTAACCGATTTCGTACAAGATAATAAACTAATTTGCACTCATTTATTTTTTTAGAAGTAAATAAAAAAATTAATTATAAAACAACAAACTGTAAGTTAACCATATATATATATATATATATATATATATATATATATATATATATATATATATATATATCCAGACTAGTTAGTATGTATACGTTTTATAGCCTAATCAAATTACTTACTTAATATTCATCCATATCAAAGTTACTTAAATGTTATTTAGAAATATCATCTATTCAATACTCATTATGCAATGATATTTCTTTCCATTGTAAATTTTCTGCAAATTAAAGCCTACAACATATGTGAAATATAGAATAAAATTTGAAAATATTATACTTCGATCGATATCACTGTTCATGAATTATATTTATTTAATATTAATTTTATTTCATAAAATTTTAATATTAAATAATTGTATTGTATTGTATCCGTATAAAGAATCACCACCTCAAAATTTGTTACTGAAAAACCTCACAGGAAACTGTTCCAACCGATAGTTATGCCGGCTATTTTTTCAACATGCATGGGTTAGTATGCTTGGATTTGGCATCGGTCGTTTCCAAACATCTGAACTGCTCTAGGGCATACTTAAAGTTTCTATAAATGCAGACCAGCACGTACCAATCAAATACACTGTCTTCCTCTTTTAACTCACTATACCAAGAAGTTTGACCTCAAAGCTAGTGGCAATGGAGCATAGCCTTTAATTCAATAAATACATGCACTTATTTTGACGAAAATCAAACAAAACTTTCACCTCTAGCTAGAGATTTGGTCTTTATAATTAGGGTCTATTGAAAAGCTACCCTAGCATCTAGATTCTGGCTACTTCAAACTACTCCTAGGCACCACTTGATATATCCACCAAAAAGGCAACCAAATAAAAAACGTCAAAATGCTTATCTTCCTCGTGAACCTCCCTTAATCATCATTATTAATATTATTATTACTACTATAAAACACATCCAACGTGTAAAGTTGGCGAGACTTATTTATTGTTATAATAATTTCATTAAGCAAGCTATTCAACCTTCTCATAATAATTTTTTTTCCTCATTAACCCACGCCTTGTAGGGTTGTTCAGGAACCAAAATTTGACTGAAGGTCAACAGTAATAGTTGTAGTACCAAATACTATGCAGTTGTCGTATTTTTTAATCATTTTCTATATTTCTACTTTCGAATTCTTCATATTTTGTAGTTGTTTTTTCATTACTTTATATCTTCCACTTCTCTCGAGGAAGAGAAGCCAAAAACGATAACAAGGTTAAGACAGAAGACAAACCAACAAGAACAACTACTACTTAGAGAACATGCACTGCTAGGGGAACTCGCTGTTCCTTCTTTCATCTCAAACATGCAGTGGGTCCCTACTACACTCAGAACCGCTGACAATAAGCAGAACCATATCTGATCACAAAGTCGCTCTAAACTGGTCTTTAAGCTTCACCAACAATTCCCAATAATTTTGTGTTACTTTACACTGTACTGCCATACACATGAATTGGGACCACTAGATATGTCATATGAGTTATAGTCAGAAAAGGACTTCATTGATGGCCTGCAGTGAATTGGTTCAAACCCATTGATGAGCCTAAGGAGGCAAACTTGGCCAGCTCTTGGGGTAGAAATGGATGTCCACCACCATTTCCACTCATGCCAAGGAAATCTCTTGTCAAGTTATGTTCCACTGTGTTTGAGCCTGGATGGAGCTTTAGCTGAGTTGGTTCCACATTGTTTTGCATCAGAAACTGATCAAAACCGTTTGATGAATGTGTCAATGAGCTGAAGTCAGTAGAACTGCCCAACATAGTTGCACTGCTGCTTGTTCCATTGAAATTCTCGTGTTGGGTCACGTTCTGAAAGGCTTGGTTAAGTTGGTCACAGCTTTGGTTTGCATTGCTATTATTGAGACTAGTACTTTGGGTGGAAGATGAGCTTATCACTCCAAAACTGCCTCTGAAAATTGAAGGGTTGGTGCTTCTGGTGGAACCCATTTGTGCTGCCTTCTGCAGAAGGGCAGTGGCTGACATTGGGGAAGCTGAGATTGAATTCTTGTTTTGACTCTCAGAATAAATAGATGCCAAATCGGAAGCTCCAGCTTCTCCCTTTGGATTGGAGGCAGGCATTCCAAAATTGGAGAATATTGAAGAAGAACCAATCAAGGCATTATTAGCTTGCGCAATTTGCAAAACCTCAGGCAAACCTGAAGAACTTGATGATGCCACATCAAGTGGGTTATTAATGTGATGATTTCCCTGATTCAACCACAGTGACAAGTTTGGTCTTTGTTGGTCTGCACCCGTCCCCATTAAACGGAACCCGTGTGGACCAAAGTGTGGAACACTCTGCATTCCCTGACCAGTGATTAATCCACGTGACGACAAACCAGTCTGTGTATTCATCACAGTTGCATCTTCGGTCTTGAAATTTAGACTACTTGTAGCAACTGAAGAGAGTCTTGAACTCTCTTCGGCTAAGGCATCACAGAAGGCCCTGTGAGTAATAAAACTGTCCTTCCTGTTCAAAGTTCAATGAAAATTCCCCATTAATTATCTAATCATTTAAACTATACACTTACACAATTATCCCACATTAAATCTCAAACTCAATGCACCAACAAACGAAAAAACCTTACACATGTAGAGTGAGCACATATTCCATACCAGAGATTGCAAAAACTAAGTCATAATAATATAGTTATACTACTAATAAACGAGAATAGAGGTAGTTTTTTACGTGACTTTGCAACTGGGGATTAATTCATGTCTATTTTCTGTTGTGTCTATGAAAAAAATTTCATTTTCACGAGACATAATTATATGAATCAAATCCACATGTGACTATTCACTAGGAAGCTGCATGAATTAGTTAATTACCTGGAGAAGAGGGTACCGCAGTCGCACTTATACTCTCTGGTGCCACAGGTTTTGGTGTGAGCTTTCCAATCAGATTGAACTGCATATTTTTTGGAGCACTTTTCACACTTCCACTTCTTCTCACCGTGTTTCCTGCTATAGTGCTTTTTTATTCCGGTGAGGTCGCCGAGAGCCCTGGCGGCGTGGTGATGGACACAGGTCTTCTCTGGACATATATATACCTTCTTCCGAACCTCTTTGTTTGACCTCTGTCGTAGCTTCCACGGAAGGTTGTGACCCCTCCTATGAAGCTGAAGGTTCTGGTCCCTCTGGAACCCTTTGTTGCATATTTCACAGATGAAACGGTTCGTGGCCATGAGAGTCTTTGGTGAAAGAGCAATAACCTCAGCATCTGGATCTGCATAATCCAGTCCAAATTAAAAATAAATTAAAACCAATTTGAAAGGTGGAAAAACCAATTTATTTGAGAAGAACTAGTGCTTTTATATTACCTGGTGTTCCTGGTAGGTTTCTCTTCTTCTTGGTAGGTGGAGGGGGATGATTAGGGTTAGGGTTTGTGTTTTGTTCATTGGGAAGCCCTGGGAGGGCAGTGGATAGTGAAAAGGGGTCACTGGGTATCATTTGCATATTGGTAAAAGGGGAGCAGTGAAGCTATATTGGAGTGGTTTGCTTTCTAGCAAAGTAGAAGCAAACAGCTAACTTTCATAGGTTTCAGACAGTACAAGCAAGAAAACAAGGGATGTTAGAATAGCTAAAGCCAAGAAATATAATATAAGTTTTTTTTGGAGGTTACCACCATATTCTGTAAGAGGGAGTGGCTGGCTTCATGTGATTATTCTGCCCAAGGACAAGAAAAAGCCATAGACGAAACTTGAATCGAATAAAATATATTTAACCCCCCAAAAAATATAGTATATATATATATACACAGATTTGTGTAAGGGCTTCCAACTGGTGTCTGCACCCTTATTTTTTATTTCTTTAACATTTGAAAGATAAAAAACAAAGAGCTCATATTTATAATCAACATGACAAATGACACTATATACATACAGAGAGAGTGTTATACTATTGTTTATGTACATTTTGTATCATTTTTTTTTTCTTTATAACTCTTTTCCCAGCTTGTTTTGTCTAACAAAAAATGTTTCACAGTAGTATTTCTATTAACTATAATTCATAAGAGAAAGTTAAACATATAATACGTGAGCTATACATATCTTATGCCATACCCAAAATATTTCTCTTAAAGAAAGTTATACAAATAATATGTCAGCTCTCAGTCTGGTGTCACCCTCCCTTGCTCTTTACTGTCTTTGGTTTTACGCGTACCCTCTTTCTTAATAACTCATTTACTGGCATTCTCAAAGTGACAGTGATAAATTTTAATGGGCCACCACATGGCTATGCACACATACTTTCTCTTTCAGTCTCACACAAACACACAAAACAGACCAGAACTTTCTCAGAACAGAGATACAACCACATGCACATCCGTAGAAGAATGTGTGTTTTCATCTGTTCGAGAGAGTGAGTTGCATTTCATCTAAGCAAATAAAAAAAATGACATATAACATTCCCTGCCAATATATATCATATAAAGTATAATTAATCTTAATAGAGCATGTGTACTAGCATATATTTAAGCACAAAATCTCCTTAAAAAAACCGAAAATTTTAAAGCTGCCAGGTACCTCCTTTGGTAAAAGTGAATGCATTACTTTATATACACAGGTTGACTCTTTGGTAGTATTATTAGTAATACGTATAAAAAGGGTTGTGATGTGCACGTGACATGGAAGAAATGAAGGTTAAAATGATGGTGTTGGTGAGGAGGAGGGTAACAGAAAAGTTACTTACCTTTATAAGAGCCTTTAGTTGGTAGTGAATGATTAAGCCATAATTACAGTGAGGGAAGCCTTTTAGCATGCGAGAGACTGTTGGAACAGGTAGAGAAAGAGAGAGAAAGAGAAAGAGAAAAGGGTGCATGTGTGTTGTGGGGTCAATGCACTAGTCTACGATGTGGGGCAGTGTTTGAGGTTCTGTTTTTCCAATGCAAGTTGATAGGACCGTCCGTGATACTCTGTCACTGCGTAGTCATTGTGAGGGCTCAAGAAAACTGAACCATGGGGGTCCCCGCTGCACCGTCCATCATCCCAAAAAGTATCACTCGTACGTCCATAATTTTCTACCAAAGTGTTTTTCACTATTCTTGTTTTCACAGATTTTATATGCAATAAAAAAGATTCAGGTTCAGGATCTCAGAGAGTTCTAAAACCAGCTTTGGAGCTAAATAAAATTTAGTGATTTCTAATGTGTGACTGAAAAAATCACATCTATTTATTTATTTATTTATTGAACCTAATGATATGAGGCGAGCTGAATAATATAAAGAAATTTTAATTGGATGAATAGTGTCAAATCTTGAAATACTGATCCAATAATACAAATATTTATCGTGTTAGTTCTATATGAAAGATTCATATCATTTAAGTTTTGGATTCGAAAGATTTGTGCATCTCTTGTGTTTAATTTATCATGGTTCACAAGTTTTGTGTCCTATATTATATTAAAACTGATTATTTTTAAAAAATAAAGCAAACCTAAACTAATGCCTGGAATTTTTGAATGTGGATATTTTGATGTTAGGTTATTCTTCTTATTATTATATATAAAGTGTTTGGATATTTATTTTTTATTGATGCAGAAGATATTGGCCTTTTTTTACATCTTATTGGATATTTAGATGATGGATAAAAAAGTTTTTTTGTAAATATTTGTCCATTAGTTAATAGGAAAAAACGTGAGATGTTTAATTGAGTTTATATAATTTTTATCTATTTTCTAATTGTACATATTTCAAGAATAATTTTTAACCATAAGACCAATAAATATTCCTTATTCTATAGGTTTATTTAGTTCCAGCTTCAAGGGATAAACCAATTTAGCCTATTTACTTGTGAGCTTGTGCAAATTAAATTGACTCACCTAACTCTAGTTAAAATGTGTGATTTTTTTTAATTATTACAAGAGTTTTTTGTAAAAAATCACTATATGAATCTATTGAATATTTAAATACAAGAGTATTAAATGCTTGTGCATTTCTAAACTCTAACCTCTTCTACAACATCCTCTTTGCAAATATCTTTCTACTTACTTTACATGGTAAACATTAAATGCAATCTATCTTTATTTTTTTTTTCATTTAATTCTTTTCTACAAAGTTGCAGGAGAAATTGTAGAATACTTAGTTGAAGGATATAACATTAATATTTTGCATTATAATCAAGGTTGTGTTAAAACAATTTGGAATTCTATGAAAAGAAATTCGAAAAAACCTAAATTAATTCATGTAATTCTATAAATTATATGTTTTTATGTTATTTTTTTTAGCATTCATCCCTCAAAGTGGTAAAGTCATCAAAGTTGAAAGGAAATAACCACAGTTTTTTCAGAATTAATAGTTTAAATATAAAATTCTTTCCACTGTGGTTAAAATAAACACAACATAAAATACTGCAATCATATTAAATAAAATAAAATTTAAGTGGGGCCTATCCTTGTTGTGATGAAAAACTCATTCGGCTACAATGCACCATGTCCCACAAAGAGTCTGGTGTTTCTTAGTTCCAATATTTTTTTTTCTACAATAAATGGAGTAAGGGTGTTAAAATAAGTTTAATCAGATGAATATTCACTATAAGTTGAGTTGAGCTGGAAAAAATATTTCTTAATAATAAAATAAAATAAATATAATTTATTTAACTTGTGAATTAAATAAGTTTGACGGATCATAATTTACTTTTTGATGATTTTGTTTTTAGTTTTTTCTACTCAATTTAATATTATTTTTGAATTGTAATAAATGGTTGAATGAAGTTATGATAGATAGCTTTTTTATTGTACTATAATAAATAAGTGAGTAAAATCAATTTATTTTGTACTATAATAAATATATAAAATTGATTATAAATAAAATATGTTTAAATAAAATATGTTAATATTTTTAATAAGATTAATGAGAAATAAGAAAAAATGAATTGTGCGTCTAAGAAATACTTTGAATCACGTTGTGAAGATGAACTTAATTAAGAACTTGAGGATTACAAGAGTGATAAGACATTTTACCTCACACTTACACTCATAATTGATTGATGATCATTGATCCCATGTGGGTTTGTGGATTCTTATTTTCCTGTACTTTTTTTCTCTTTCTAATTTTGTTCCGCTAGAATTCTTAATCCTATGATCGTGTGCAATTGATTGCAATTCAACCAGATATTCTAAATCTCCATCATTACTCTATTTCTAATAATTATCATGCATTTTTTTTTCAGAACCAAAAAATGTAGTGTCTGTCGTAATTGCATTACTCACTTAAATGCCATAAGAAATTAACAAATGCAATTTACGGAAGAAGATCAATAAATGTTAGTTTAATTAAAAAAATGTACAAGGAATGATTTATATTATAGTATTTAATTTTTAATCAATGTAGGGTTTGAAATTGTCCTATGATTTCATATATTGTTCACTTTACATGTTTTTAAAGCAACTTTAAAAGGTAATTATAACTCTCTCCCAACTCCTCCTAAAAATTTGTCTCTCTCAATTTCCAACAACCCTAGCTAGCTACTTATATATCTCATATATAAACAACTTTTGCCATCACAAGCATTGACCTCCTCAACTCAACTAATCACTGCCACTAAGAACTATACTATTCCATATAGCACAAGTCTCCAAAAGATTTTTAATGTTGTTCTATAATGATTATTTATAGATGCAGCAGCATCCTCGTCAACTTGGTCCTTACGTGTATATATAGTTTAGTTGACTTTACCATCCTTATATATATGATGACCATAACTTTTCTTATTGGTGCTCATCTTTAAATCTACATTATTACATGAACAATATGATCGTATATTTTATATATATTACTGTTTGAAGTGTGATGAGAACCTATTTTCTTATATAAGACAATGTTTGTGTTCTTGATGTACAACTACCAGCATTAGTTAAATTTCTAAGCAATTATGTGTTTTGGTCTTCGGCGTGTAAAGGTGGCAATTACCGGTTTCGAAATAGGTAGAGCACTTAAAAGTTTCATGTCCCTCTCTAGTTTTATAAGGACAACATAATTGCAAAGACAATAATAGGTTAATTGAAATTTGAATCCGAAGGATTGGAGGATATACAGAAGGGAAAATGATATAAAGTTTCATAAAAATTAATAAAAGAAGAAGAAAGGGTGTTACAGAAATTTTGAAAATATGAAATAAAAATTATTTTCAACACTATTTTCAGTTTTTATTAAAAATGAAATTAAAAAAGATAAACAAACCAAACAACCCTTGAGTTGCCCTGGCCACTAATGTATTTGGCAAAATTTTGTCATTTCTACACTGTGTGTGCACAATAAATTGTATCATCAACTTGATTTGGGATTTGTGTATGGCTGTCAAAACAGATGTTGATTTTTTTTTTCAGGTAAAGTATTTTTATTAGCAAAAGAATTTAATACAGTAGTAATAAATGGAACACTCAAAGTGTTTTAACGCATGTATATGATATTTTCAATAGAAATGTTTATTATCTTTTCTTCGTTCATCCTAATACAATGTAATATAATATAAAATATTAGTGCATGTTCAAATCGTTTGGCGACATAATATTTTGAGAAAGTGAATGACCTGGCCGGCGAGACTAGAGTTACATCTCACTCTGTGATCTCACGTTAATTATATTTAAATGGAAAAAATGAAAAGAAGAGAGAGATAGAGGAGATAACATAATTAATTAATTTACAGGAAAATGTAATTTAGTTTTTTCTTTAATTATACTATATTATTAGCCAATTCAACAACTTTTGGCTTTACATATTTGGATCTAGCTCACCATCAAATCCATATTATATTGTATGTTTCCTCATCTCCATATATAACTGGTATCCTATGCTCATTCCCCAACACATTCACAACAAGACCACAAACATGATACATATTCAAAGCCCAATGTGCAAATAAATAATTGTATAATTAATAAAAATTTTGGAATGCAAAAAAAATTCTGGTATTTGATTTAGACAAGGGTAGGAATGGAAAGCACAGGTGCCGTATAAAAACATAATGTATCCGACCAGATAACGACATAAGGAGCACCCCTCATTTTTCTCCTCTGCAAGCTACACGATTCCAATGGTTAATTCTTTTTAATTAAATTATAATAATAATTCCCTTCAATCTATGCTTAATTAATTGGTTTTCGATTGACTGCAAAGTTGATCTGCCTCTTAATAATTTTAAATTAATCAACTTGTTACCCTAAACCGAGTTCTAGAGTAAGATTTTCAAAGGCCCTAATGGTCTGTGTCAGTATAAGTTTTTGTCATTATATATATATATATATGTATGTATGTATACACTATACTTGTTACTTATCAGAATTTATGATGAACCTATTAGGATACGTAATCAGAGTCAATTCTATCATTTTGTTAAGAATAATTTTCCTTTTTTTTGAAAGAAAACATTTTATAGAAATCGCTAATAATAAAGAGATCGTTTAAACTTAATTACAAATATCTGTAATTACTTTAAGGTTTAAATTAAGTAATTAGATACGGAGGAGATTTTTAATTTAACTTAAGTTAGAGCTACAGCTTGGTCATATATCACAAATAAAATTCACAAGACAAAATTTTCTTATTCTAAATGAGTGTTGTGTGTTTATTTCAACGTCTTAATTTAATTAGATATAAATATAGTATAAGTACATGAGAACAGGAAGTTAAAGTGATTTGTTACAATTATTATAATTATATTAACTCTTGTTTTTTAACTATTATTGAAAATATTTGGATTGGTACTATATTGTTTGTGCAGGTATTTGTAAGAGTTTAGTATATTGACTTTTGTATCAAATCGATATCAGGATTTTGTTTGTTTTTGGTTGGAAACTCTTGTATTGTGACTAGAGTTTAAAATTGGATAAAATTCAAATCGCTTTTGAATTGTCTAGTTTGCATAAAGATACAATGATGAAAGTAAAGTTGCATAATTTTTATTGGCCTTAGTTTTAAGGAAGTTTTTTGAGAATACTTGTTTGTGATTTGTCTAAAAATGTATATTGATTTTACTTATATAATAAGTTAGACAAGTATCGATTCTTGAGAAATGGAAGAAAAATTTGACTCAAGCCAAACAATTTAAGATGCTTATAATATTTTATAATTATTTAATTTATTAAACATATTTACATTTACTTAGCGTAATTTACTTAACGTAATTTACCTAACATAATATTATTTGTATATAGTTGAAACATCCCAAGTGTGCCTTATTTATTTATTTTTTATTGTTGTTAAAAAAAAGAATTTTAAGGTCGAAATCATACAAGTTACAATAGAATTTTGAAAACTAATAACCAGAGTGATGTCTTCTTTAATTAATTACATCTTCAACTAATTCTCTACTGAAAATTAAATTTGATTAAATAAATAAATGAAAGTATGTCTTAATAGATGAAATATTATTATGATTAAGATGTATAGGTTGAGATTGTATACAAGTTGATATGTCACCGAAATACTATACCAAATACATGTTAATACTTAAAAACAATACATATTAATACTTAAAATGATAATTAAGAATTAAATATTTTAAGTTAATTCCTAATTTCAGAATTAAGCCATAAGAATCAAGATTTATTATGAATATTAACCTTAAAAACTATGAGAATCAAGAATTACCATAAATATTACTCTTATTTGTCTATAACTAATATAATATTATAAATGATACAATGATAATTATGTTTTTAAACCAACACTTTAATACTTCAAATATGGAATACTTAGAATGTTAGATAACATTTTGCAACATTAAGATTGAAACCAGAAACGAAGACCAATATACAAAGGATTTTCTATAAAATATAATAGGCAGAAAACACATTCCCTATCCATATAAGATCAATTCTCATGATATTTTACCTGAATTCTAGAACATATATCAAAACGTGCATTGTTTTTTTCAATTCTTTATACTGCCAATTTTCTCTTTTTTTTTTTTAAATTGAAAAATCAGCTTTTTATACCAACAACATTACAATCATAGAGGAGTTGATGTCAATCTATCATGAACCTGGTAATGTTACACCAAACAAAGCAGATTACAGTGTTCATATACATATTTTAAGTCTTGAAGATGATAACCTATAAAAAAAGAAATAGGATTTCACGAGAGAAGAAAAAGGAAGGTGACTCCTAGAGGAGGAGTTTTTAGCTGCGACGGAAGAAAAGAACTCTAGTAAGAAGCATGGAGTATCACAATACAGAGAAAGACGACACTCGCACCAAGTAAGAGAGAAAGCTCAGAACTTTTATTATTTGAAAAACTATATAAATTGATACACTACAAAATAAAATATATATATATATATATATATATAAATAGAGTGGGGAAATATAATTTTTTTCATATTGTTTACTAAATCTTAGTTTATTAATCAGTTATAGGAATCAAATAAAATCATAATCCACGACTCAATTAATAAACTCAATCTAATCCATTCAAACATATATATTTAGAGAGTAGGGTTTAAGAATTGAATTAACTAGTGATTCTTGATTTAAGAGCCTAGAGTTTAAACAAACAAAGCTTTGGGGCTTAAATGAATGAACAATCATATTAAAGAATAGAATTATTTGTTGACATGCTTGGCTACACCATAAGGAGTGGGGTTTCTTGATGGAGAAATGTTTATTTTTTTGTCAGCAAGAAATACTAAATTATAAGAGGCATTTGGTAACCCAATCTATAAAAAAAAAAAAAAAAGTAAAAATAAACAGATACAAAGTGTTGCTATTTTGTATCTGTGTTTAATTGTTACAAAATACTTATTAACCACCACTTCTAAAAAA
>Ga0209700_107458_pt1 | contig 15447 bp, 4 predicted proteins | sample SiratroredBW_FD_187528 | JGI IMG/M metagenome (GOLD analysis project Ga0209700, IMG submission 187528) | Root nodule microbial communities of legume samples collected from California, USA - Siratro red BW (SPAdes) (version 2) | ecosystem: Host-associated > Plants > Roots > Nodule | place: USA...
CAACTTACAAGAAAAATAAAAAAAAACAAATGAATAACATTAAAGGAAACCACCAAAAGTGTCAGAAGAAGTATATCTCTTATGTTATAAAACAAAACAACAAAAGAAGAAAAATTAAAACGGAAATACACAAACTCATCCATAATTTATTCTTTGTAGTATCCTCCCTGTCAAGTATTTTAACAACCTTAAAAGTAGTATTTTTGGATTTCCAAGTAAAATTATGTTTATTAATACCATCTATAAATTTGAAATATTAAAAGTAATATAATATTTTTATAATAAAGAAAAGTTAATGTGAGTGAAGTAAAAGTCATAAATGCAATTTAATTCATGTCAGTTATTTTTCTTATAATGAATTTAGCTTAAGTTTTGTCCCCAATCTCAGGCTTTATCTTGATGTATTAAAGTCAAAGTATTCACACTGTGATTCTATACACCCAGAGTTCTTTTATCTCTCCTTGTTTTCTTACTTTCTTTGATCCATTCTGGTATGGCTTATGTTTCTCTTATAAAAGCTTAAGCCTGTTTAGCTCCTTTCTCTTGCCCTAAGGTTTATAGTGGAGAATATATATCTAATCAATATAGCTTAAATTAACTATTGCAGTCCCAATATCAAAAGTGGCCTTTTTATTATTATTTCTTATTTATTTTTCCATTAGACTGCATCAGTGATAATCCCAGATCTTGTTGCTGGACAAGCCTGAAAAAAATTTAATTTAAATTCACTCCAATTGTTTAGAAAAATCCTCCACTCTTGATCTTTCCTGTCTGTTTAATATTTTTCAGGAGACCTGTTCCCAGCTAGTAGCATGTACTTCGGACAGCAAAGCATTCAGGGTTTCCAAAATGTTAGTCAAGTACTGAAAGCCTTTTTCCTGTTTCCAGTTTTGAGCTTTATTTGATAGAATTTTATTATGAGTCGTGAATTTTTGAAAGAAAGATTTCAATTTGTTTTAATTCCTTAAATCAGAAAATTGATTTTTTATCCTTTCAATTAAAATGGGTAGGAGTTCGTTCTTTAAAATATAATTGTTTTCCAGTCTATAAAGAAAATTATATGTATGGTAAGAATGATAAAGTGAACCAGATTGAATTGAAATGGCATGATTTGTTCTATTTGATCCGCTAATTCGCAACCCGTAGATGGACGGATTGATCCAATATCCTTCTTTAACTAAAAAATAAAGTAAAATGATAATTTAAAAAATTGTTTTTTTGTGATATCATTTAAAATATAAAACTGTTAACATTTAATAATTATTAATTACAATGTATAAACGTAATAGTATTGTAAATATTTTATTAGAGACGTTAATTAATTAATTAATTAATTAAAAACATAAAAAATATTTACTTTGTTATATATATATATATATATACTTACTGCATTGTTGAACAAGTCAAATTTTCTTCTTTTTTATTTATTTTTATTAAATTTTGTTAAATTAATTTGACTAGAACAGAGTTACAGGTCTGTTTCCTCTAAGCAATAAAAGTGGTTGTGGTTGGGTGAGTGATGAAATGCAAAAATCATATTTCCATTGGTTAGGTTGTGTTTTCTCACTACTATTATGAATGTGATTCCTTCTAAGAAATGAGATTAGTTTGATGACTAAGGACATTGGAGTATTAATTTCCGCTGAATTTTTTAAGGACTTCAAAGATAATTGCGTTATTTTGAGAATTAATGTCTGCAATTGTTTGGAGGATTAAAATTAATTGTGCCTAATTAAAAGAATAAAAACATATTTAAGAAAAAAGATAGATAGAGTATAAATTACTGGATATTGATTTATGTTGTAAAACATTATTTTTGTCATAACTCCTGTTCAAAAACGCGTCTTCTAGTAAAAAAATTGTTTTAAAATATAACTTTGGCTTGTATTATTTTAAATAATATAAGTCATAATCTTAAAACATGATTTTTAATTATATATATATTTTAAAATATTGAAATCAAGTTTTAAAACACAATTTGAAAAAGAAAATGAACTGTAATGATATTTCAAAGTATGAATTTACTTTGATATAATGTTTTATTTTCTTTTTCATATACGTTAAGTGAACATGAAGAACTTTCTTGTTCAGGAGTCTGCATGCACAGATCCCCAGGTTATCCCAACAGCAAATGAGATGAATGTTCTTTCCCCCAGCTGCTTCCTGCCAATGAATGAGTATGAGGAAATAATGGCACTTATAAGTGATGACAATGATAATTCTCAAGAAGATCAGGCAAGCAAAAAATCAAAGACATTATCAGAAGAGGAAAACTCTTTGCCAAACCTTTTTCAACCAGATCAGCCTCTTTATTTGGAAGAGGTTTTTGGACCAGAGGAAACACTGCCTTCTGAGGCACAGGTGGGAGGATCATCATCACATGTGCCAAGGGATGTTGCACCACAAACTGTAATGACAAACACAAGCTCATCAATGAACATTTCAATTTCACCAGGGATGCTACAATCTAATGCATGCACTTCCACATTTGGTCAAGGGTCTTCCAGTGGACTAGTTCAGCAACTAGGAGGCAACATGGGTGTGGTCAGCTCCATTTTCAGCTCAGAGAACTGTTCAAATTCCAGTTTGTCATTGCCTGAAAACATTCCAAAATTTTGGCCTGCGGGATCCAATGCATTGTATCCTCCACAAGCTGGCACTTCATTTGGTGATTCCATCTTCCCTAAAGCAACAGGGAACTCATTCACTCGGTTTGAATCACCAAACTTCCCAGTGCATCCTTATGGTTGTGCTAGCCCTGGTTTTGGTACTGGTGCAAGTGCAAGTGGTCTTGTTGGAAATCAATTTCAATCACCAAGCTTAGTGCATTCTTATGCTGGTAGTGGTGCTGGTGCCAATAATCTTGGTGGAAACTCACTCACTCGATTTCAGTCACCAAGCTTAGTCCGTCCTTATGCTGGTCCTAGTGCTGGTGCCAATAATCTTGATGGAAACTCACTCACTCAATTTCAGTCACCAAGCTTAGTCCATCCTTATGCTGGTTGTAGTGCTGGTCCTAGTGCTGGTAGTGGTGCTGGTGCCAATAACCTTGATGGAAACTCACTCATTCAATATCAATCACCAAGCTTAGTTCATCTTTACGCTGGTCCTAGTGTTGGTAGTGGTGCTGGTGGCAATAATCTTGATGGAAACTCACTCACTAAGTTTCAATCACCAAGCTTCCCAGTGCATTCTTATGTTGGTCCCAGTGCTGGTTCTAGTTGGAATCCTGTTGTTGGTACTTCAGTTACTCAATATAAGTCATCAAGCTTCCCAGTGCATCCTTATGGCAGTGCAAGTGCCGGTGGTATTGCTTGTGCTAGTGGAAGTGGAAGTGCTGATGCTAGTGGTTTTGCTGGTGCTGCTAACGCCAGTGCTAATGCTAGGCGTTATGGTAGTCATCAACAATTTATAAGGGACCATCGATTGGAGATCAATCCACTAGCTGCACCTTCTGCAATGGGAGCTTCTCCTGTGCCCATGAGGCCTCAATATTCTAATCAGACTCAGTTCATTTCTCGCCAACCATTTCTAAGGAATTTTAATGACTTCGAGCTGGTATGGCAGGTAATCCAACATGTCTCAATGTTCCATAAAACACCTAACATCATAATATTCTATTATAATTTCAAAACCTTAATTTAAAAGATACGACATTTTCCTCTTTTTTCTTTTATAATAAAAAATAGAATTAATGGAAATACTTTAGAGTATTCCAACCCTTATATAAAGATACTAGAGCTATACTAGTTCATATAATATGTCATCTTCCTCTATATGCATTTAAAAATGTTATGTTGTGAGAATATCCCCTGCCTTCTTCACGTAGAAGTAGTTTTCACTTAACCTTGTTTCAGTCAAGTTGTTTATACTTTCAGTGAGTTTCAAAACTCTAGCATTGCATACATAGCATTAACCTCTACATGCATAGTTTCCTAAATACAAATATAATATCTAAAAAGATTTAGATTGTGGTTGTGATGAGATCACAATAACACAACTCTTTCCTATCACATTCAGATAAATAAATACGCACTGCAGTATATTTTAGATTTTGTAGCGTTGGTCCTATATTTGCAATTTATGAGTATTAAATTGTGAGGTTACGGAGAGAGTAAAAAACGAGGTTAGAAGTATATATTCAATTAATTAAATCTGATGATATCGGTTTATGTACTTTCTTCTTGTGTCTAGGGATGTTTGGTTGCAAAGTCTTATCCGTATCGAACATTGTTTAATCAAGCAAAGGTATGATGATATACTTGATTTATTGCACAATAATTCTTTCTTGGTAGCAATTATGAGAATTGAATACAAAGTACCTGAAGTTTTTTTCCCTCTTTTTTCCCTCTGGAACAGGCTTGGAAGAAATCAATATCACCTTACACGTAAGTGAATTCTCTTGTCTAAACCTAAATTTTCTTAATTGTCCTTGGTGTTTGCAAAAGAGAGCATTTTCCAATAAGGGAAGAAATAAAAATATAGAATATTTGTATATAGATATATAGAAAGTTATTTAAAATCTCTCACTTAATTTTATGTTATTACTCTATAAAGAGGTACTTGTTTTATTCATCTGTTTGTTATAAAGATATCAAAAGAATACTTTTATACATTTCTAAGAATAACGTTCGGATTATTACGTTTTTAAGTACATAATTTATGGTATTATTAATCATAATTTGGAGAAAATCTAAAAGTATTCACATAATTGTTAAGCTCATAATTGGTGAATGCAGGCTGACAGGGTGGTCGAGTACCCTGAAGGTGTCCCTCTACGTACCCCGAAAAGCTGTCATCAGTACCATGAGGTAATTTTATGGCATAATGTTGTTGTTGTCTTTTCTTTTCTAATAATTATTCACGTTATCTCTTCTATGGAAATCTTATACAATTTTTAATAACATTTAAACTTAGGGTTTATGGTGGACCCATTGATTACATTTTCTTTGAAGTAACACAATTCGGCAGTCATGATCTGTACAGTCATCTCCTGAGTGAAAAAAAGGTTAATCATGTGTATATATATGCTAAAATTTTATAATACGTGAAAATCTTTTACTTTCTGCCATTGACTTAGCTGCGTTTGAGAATCAATCTAACGTGACTTCTTTGTGCAGTATGCAAAAATTCCTCTCCCTTCGCATACTTTAATGTTATTTACAACTGAAAACAAGCACTACTACTTAGGATCGGTTTTCAAAGGGGTGAGTGTGATGTCAATACCACTTCATCATCATCATAATATTATTGATTATCATTAGTTTCAAGTTGTCTTTCGATTAAACGTTCGGGTCTGTCACAGGATACGGTAGTTGTTGAGCATTTCTAAAGTATGCATTTGAATCTGAGGAAGAGATAGATGTAGCAGCTTTGCAGAACTAATTTCTACTCTGGGAGGCTTGTGGCTCTAAGAAACTATGTAATTTATGAATATTTGTTTCGACATTTTAGAACATAGGTACTATGGATTATTACAATTTTTATCTAAACTTGGTTATGTTACATTTTAGTTCTCTTTATTGGTTGTCAAGTATGGTTAATTTACGAGAATGGACTCGGTGTTGTTTTTAAGTGGAGTTTCCATAGTCATCGTTGAATTCTTGATCACTTAACCTTCCTTTGGTTTTTGTATAGTTTTCAAATAACATGTGTTCTTAATCATTGAAAGGCATAATTGGTTTGACTTACACCTTGCATTAGTTTAACAAAATATGAATATTCATTTATTTTCATAGAAGACACTGCAAATTTTCAACAAAATAGGGTTGGACGCGTTAGATTTTTCTCTGAAATACTGACGTGAATTTCGTTTATTTAAAAACCTTTGATTTTTTTTAACTTAGTATTTTTGTCACCAAAACAGAAACAACATATATTAACGTAAACTTAAATTTTTAACTTAGTTGGGATGCAACTATTAGCAAACCCACTTCTTACCGTTTTTAAACGTGACAATTTATTGGATCGGGATTTTTTTTAATAAAGAAGTATAAAAACATGATATAAGTAAAAAAAAAAAATCTGAAGTTAGTCATTGCGGAATATGAGGAACAAGGTTAGCATTCATCTCTAAAAACAACTGAGACATCTTTGAAAGCATCTTTAACAACAATATGCCTGTTTTCATGATAGAAAGAACCTCCATAGGTACCCAGAGCTTTGCCCATAGAGAGAGAAAAAATTGCAGCTCTAACTTCTGCAGAACTTGAAGTATAAGTAGTTTACAAATTTTAAAATAAAACTGGACGTTGTAATATATAATTTGAGAAAAAAAAAGTATATATTTCTTAAATAAAAATAAATTTCAGTATTTTTCAACTTTAATTAAATCAAATACATAACAAAATAAGGATTCATTTCAAACTTTTGAAATATAAGATCACGATTTAAGAAAAACATGCAATAAAAATTAGGGAAAATTAAACTGACTTTAATTACCATTTACGTTTCCAACGTCACACACATTTGTATTTTTCTACCGCTTTCAACTTTCAACCTCCTATCTCACTTTGGTTATAAATGGAACATCAATAACTTGAGTATGAGTGTGTATTGATGGTGTTATTTTTTAATTACATTTAAAGTTTTACAATGCTTCCTATAAAATGAATTAATATTATTGAAGAAAAACACGGACAGTACCAATAATACAGTCTGGAAGTTATCTTCCGTGTATATTTCCTTTTATTTCATCTATACCTAATTAATTTCATTTTTAATTTTTACTCTGTGCTTTCTTTCTGCTCTTTATTTTCTAACTATTTCTCTTGTATTCAACACGGAGAGAGAAAATCAAATAATGGAGAAATGAAGAAATGTGAAAGTTCCGGTTGCACAGCATCCGAATCCGCAAAAGTAATTAACTTTTTAACAGCAACAATTAAGTGTTGATGTCACTATTGAAAAATATCCCGAAGAATAGGGGAAAGCGAAGCACACGTTTCTCATGCATGTCCAATGCAAACACAGATACGCAATAGAGTTGCTTAGTTTATATATTGCCAAGAAATTCTGAACGAGTCACACAATTTGTTTCACAACAAGGAACAAAGGATTCACCCTAGAAAGAAGTGCAATCAAGGAAACAACAACTGATGTTACATTTCCCATAGTTTTCACTACAGTTCGTGAAGGTTTTCCTTTTGATTGTGTGTTCCTCATCAATCCTTTTCTTATTTCTTTCTCTAGTTAATAATATACCTTTCGTTGACTTTTTGTGTGTATCTTTTGCGGTAGAGATAGTGATAATAATTTATTTATGAATGTAGCAAAAACATTCTTCTGTCAAAAGTCAACAGAATTTGCATTTCAATTTTTTTTATTTACGATTTTATCAGTATTGAGGCTTATGGATTTTGTTTTAGATTTCTGTTTCCCCCTATATCACATTAGTGACTGCTTTCTTTTTCTCCTTTTTAATAAATTTTTGACTTGTAGAAGCTCAGAAAATCAAATATAAAAAAGAGAAATCATGCACGCAAATCATGACACAAAAAATTTCAATCCTAGGGAGTAGCAAATAACCTACTGCAGCAACCAAAAGCAAAATCCCGTTACATCTTAATCTCTCTCCTAATTCTGCATCCTATTATCCTTAGAAACCGTCAATCAAAAAGTTTAGTTTAGGTTTGTACTCCACATTCATCACTGACTACTAAAAACTCTCTGCTGTTCGTCTTTTGTTTTGTTAAATATTTTCAGAAGATCAGTTCTCTGCTGCATGGACACCGGAGAGCAAGAAGCCATAGAAGGTGTTCAAAATGATAGACATGTACGTATTATCCTTTCTAGAAATTTAAAGTTTATGTGGTAAAATAATTGGAGCAATTCTTTTCCTATTACCTTGAAGGAGTTTAATTTCTTTCAGACTATATATTCACGTACCCTCTGTGTTCAGGAGTCTGTAGGAACCCTATCCACGGTTATCCAAGAGCAAGAAATAACGGATGAGATGTATGATGCTTTTATGGAAGAGCTATGCAATGACGATGACGATGATATTTTACAGCTGACAGATGACACTTTCAAAAGCCTTTTCCAAATAGATGAGCCCATTTTAGAGTATTTTTCTTATGAAGTCTCTAAAGAAGTGGAAGAAGGAGAATCAAGACAAGTGCCTACAGATATTCCGGCACATAATGTGACAAAAGACACAACTTCAATTATTGAATTGACCCCAAATTCATCTGAGAGTGTGAACATTTCAACTTCACCAGGGGTAGTACTATCTAATGCATCCACTCCCACAGGAGAAGGGCCTTCACAAGTGCTAGCTCAGGAACTAGGAGGCAACATGGGTGTAGTGAACCCTATTCTCACCTCCACAAACTGTTCATATTCAAGTTTGTCCTTAAACAATCCAAACTCATGGTTTGCTGGACCAAATGCATGGAATCATCCAAATGGTGTGAATAGCACAACAGTAAGAGCAGGAACTATGGATCCTCCACGAGTTCATGCTTCCTTTGGCAATCGCATGTTCCCTAATATACAACGAAACTCAATCACTCCATTTCAATCACCAAGCTTCCCAGTGCTTCCTTCTGGTGGTAGCAGCAGCAATATTCTCCAACAATTTCCAAGGTCCCTTCCATCACAAATGTATGGAATCAATGCACGAGGTACTTCTGCAATGGTGCATCGATTTAACCATGGACCTTTTTGGCCTCGCCCACCATCTCTCAGTGATTTTGATAACATGGTCTGTGCATGGAAGGTGAACTATCTTGGCTCATTATTTTTATTCATAGATTATCAATATATATGCTATGCTAATTTCTAATTTGATGATATACATATACACATATACATACACACACACACACATATATATATATATATATATATATATATATATATATATATATATATATATATATATATATATATATATATACTTGTCCTTTATATATACATTAATATAACTGTATATATACGTCAATTTGTTTTTTACCAAATATAAAATGGCTTCCATATGTTCTTTGAAAAAAAAACCCTACTTGAAATTATTTAAGAAAACAAAAATTTGAGATACACCATAAACAATCTCTGCCTTTACGGTTGTCTAGATAACAATATCAATAGAGACAATGAAAACATTATTACATCATTTGAATATATTATAGTTTTTCTTTTAAATACATATTTCTTGATTTATTTTGATAACTCATTAACTCGTGAAGAATTTATCCTCTTTTATTAATGCGTATCTTTATATATATATATATATATATATATATATATATATATATATATATATATACCTTCTAAATATATAATTGATTTTCACTTAACTGGTGTCTTTCTCCTAAATTGCATTGTATTTTTCGAACTCTAGCATTGCACATCGAACATGGTTTAACTGAATACAAATAAATGTCAAAGAATTAGATAGCAACTGTGATAAAGATAACATTAACACAATTTTGTCAACCCATGTTAAGATAACAAAATATATATATAACATGTATTTCTTAATAAATATTTGATTGAGTATAGCGGTTCATTTTTCATACTTGTATACTATCACCAACGGTTACATAAATTTTACATATTAAATTTATTGATAGTTTAGCACTGAAGAAACATATTTATGATGTGCTTTTAAGTTGCATATATATTAATTTTGGATTTTGTTATGTTGGTCTTGTATCAATAGCAAATAACTGATATATATTCGAAATATGCAATACTCTAATCTTAAATTTGGCACGTAATCTTATAGCTTATACTATAGATGTCCATACATTAAATATATTTTCTTGTGCAATACTCTAATCTTAAATTTGGTAGTAATATTATAGCTTATACTTTATATAGATGTTCTTACATTAAATATATTTTCTTGTGCATCTAGGGATGTTTGGTTGGAAAAGTTCACAAGTATCGCGAATCCCTTAATGCTGCAAAGGTTTGAAATACTTAAGTAGTTGTAAAAGAAATCGTTTTATAGGCATATAATGTCTAATTTTTTAGATAAAATATATCAGAAGTGGACTCTGTTCCTATTTTAGTTGACCAACATTGTAACAATTATGAGAAATTATCCTTTTTTCTTTCATGTGAAACAGGCAGTGAGGAAACCAACATCACCTGTCACGTAAGTGCATTTATATTCCATTTCTATAGTTTCCTAATTGTCTTGTCATCGCTTTCGATAATAAAAATTTCTGAATTGCTAAGGAAAACCCTTCTAATTTAGACTACTTAGGTTTGTCGAATGATCCACAATTTAGAATGAGCTTGGTGAAAACACTTTTGAAGAGATTTTGTGGAGAGAATCAATAAGTGTTAAACTACGTTAATTATTGTTTGCTCTATCAAAATCTTTTCGAAGTGAGTGATTTTTCTTTTCAAATACAATTATCAATTTTTGTTTTCATTTTCAGGCTTGGTGCTGATTGGTCGAGTAGGCTGCAGATTGTCGACTTCTTACCCACAAGGATTGTCAACTATACAATGAAGTAATTTTGGGGCATATAATGTTATATATTATTGCTGTCTTTAATTAACATTGCTCTTTCTGAGAAAACTTAGAATATTTTAATTACGTTGAAACTTAGGATATCTGGTGGACCTATTGATTATGTGCTCTTTCACATAACTAAATTCAACAATCTTGACTTGTACGACCATATGAAGAGTGAAAAATCGGTACGTCATATCTATATAGAAATCATTTCTTTCATGTTGAATTTTAATAAGAAATCTTTTTTCCTTTTAGACCTGGATGAATACATATATTTAGCCGCATATATATAAATGCACTTTTTAGCAGAGGAGAATCATGACATTTGGACATTACATCTTTATGCAGTGTGCAAAAATTGAACTCTATACACAGACTATAATCTTATCTACAACCGAAAGCAAATATCACTTCTTAGGAACAGTTTTTGCAGGGGTGAGTGTCATGTCAAAATAATTTCACATTATTGTTTAGTTCTTAATTTCAAGTTTTGTTTTAATTGAGCATTTAGCTAGACGTGGGGGAACTAATTTCCTGTGCTTTTTCCAATATTTGCAATTTGACTCATGACACAGGATACAGTCTTTTATACACCTTCTGATATGCACTAAGTTTGGCTTTCTAAAGCGAAAGAGACCACAAGCCGTGAACAGAAGGTTGAAAGAGCTAAGAGAAAGAGACTGATCATGAGATCATGCTGCAACTATATTGTATCAGAAAACTAATAGAGATACCGATTAATTCTAGTTTATTTTAAATAATAGTAAATGAATGTAATTTATTAGAATAGTAAGGGATACAAATACAATGATAATGTATAAAAAAAACTATTTAAAGATATTTCTAATTTCTATCGAGTTAATTACTCTAAACACTGCTTCTTTCCTTCATTGTCATTAGCATTAGATGCAATGAAATAAAACAATCTATTAAATTGATGTTGAGCAAAATTCAACAACCATTGAAGCCCTTCAAATGTACAATATAATGTATATTTGTTGATGCTGAAAATGGCATATTAAATGGAAACCGTCTTGGTGAAAGCATGCTGAAAATGACATGTACCTCTTTGACTGTATATTTCTAATGTTAGCTACGATTAACTCTTTGATAAGGAATACTCATTGAATTAGAAGTTTTTGAAAGAAAATTTGAACATGATCATTCAGAAATGACTTTAATCTGAAAGAAAATTTGTTGAATTAGAAGTATTTTGTTGAAAAAAGACTTGAACAAGATTAGTCATGAATGACTTTGATTTGAAAGAAATACTCGTATGAAGGTGTGGTTGTAATTCGAGGAATATTTAAGATGGTAGTCATGACTAGCTATGATAGTAAACAATATTCAAAAGATTAATCAAGAGTGGTTACGATCCCAAATAATGTTCAAGGGATTAGTCAAAATTGTTACATCCTAAATAATATCCAAGAGGTTAGCTAAGAGTAGTTACAATCCCAAAGAATACTCAATTGTCCTTCCTGCTTAGTAGAACTCAACATGTTGATTGAAAATTAAATGTAGTATATTGTATCAAATGTTCAATATAAAATATAGTGTGTATTTCTTATCTCTCATTATCTCTTTTACTTTATGATGTTTTTATCATTTGTGTTAGTTCATGAGGGAGAATAATTATTAAAACTAATTTAAAAAGATGACTTGTTTAAGAAAATATGTTAGAAGCTTGATGTTGTGTCTCATACATCCTATTGGAAGAAATCTAAACTTAAAAATGAGTTACAAAAAATTGCTTTTGTATAAAATTATCGTCTGAATGAACATCATTAGATTATATTTATGAAAATTTTAAAAAAATATTTAAAACACAATTCAACACTGCCTTCTTATGTTTTTCTTATTTCCATAGTTAGTACGAGAGTTCGTCTCTAAAAAGTTGAGTAATTGACAGCATTTAAAAAAAAAAAAAAATTCAACACAACAAGCTCGAAACAACAAATGATGATAGATGAGGGAGAGCATCTACTATAAAGCCTCTAAGAGAAGACTACTCACACTAAAAGGACAAAATGAAGATAAAAAAAATATGCAAATTAAAGTCAACCATGAAGCTATGAAGGTCAATTATGAAGAAAATGAAGACTTTTTTCAATTATCACGTACAACATGAATTCCTCACCATGATGGATGGTAAGGCTATGAAGACTTTTTTCAATTATCTCATACAATGAATTCCTCACCATGATGGATGGTAAGGCTATGAAGAATATGTTTGGAAAGGATCTTTTAAAATTCACATTAAATTTGAATGAAAAGTGTAAAATGAAAAGTATTATTAGACTAATGAACCTCTTAGAGAAAAAGAAGTTAGTTTGAGTCTTATTTTATATCTTTAGATTAAGTGACAACTTTTTTTATTGAAACTTTAAAGTAGAGTGACTTCAAACGCCATCATCTTTTACTTTTCTTATTCTCTGCTGTTTGTATAATATTTTTTCTTTTAATGTAAATTTTCATACTTAAAATCTTATGATTTAAATTTACGTTGGGATAGTAAGCATTTTGGTGTTAACATTCATATATCAATATCAAACTCTAACTTCATCTTAAAAACCAACATATATGCAAAATCTCCTAATTCAGCAGCGCAGTACTATCTAATGCGTCCACTTCAATTCCCTGGACAAGGGTTTTCTAAAGGGCTAGCTGAGAAACTAGGAGGTAACATGGTGTAGAGAAACCTATTCTTAACTCAAGAAACTGTTCAAATTCTAGGTTATATCCAAATGCTTGGAATCACCCAAGTGGTATAAATATCAAAGGCATAATAGTAATATATGGTATAATCTATTCTCTTTTAAAGAGATTATATACCAACACACTTTATACAACTCTACACTGGATAACAAAGATTCTAGGCTTGCATTTCAAAACATTGAACACAATTCTTTCCGACCATATTAAAGTAAATAAATTGTACTTGTATACTATCAGCAGCGGTTAAGTAAATTTTATATATTTATTGGTTAGTGGAGAGGAAACTTTGCGTTGATCTTATATAATAGGGTGATTTAGTTATCAATACTAAATATCTGGCTGGTTAGCGGAGATTTTTTATTTTTTTATAAAAAATTATTTCATTAATATTTAAAAGAGTGAGTATATCCATTTCCCAGTAGAAACGATGATAAGACAAAAAAACTAATGGCTCACACCAGTGTCCCGTTCCCATCCTTAGTCAAAGGTATGATATACTTAATTCATTGTAGAAGAAATGTTTGTAGACATAGAATGTCTAATTTTCAAGATGAGATGTATTAGAAGGGACTTCTGTTCTGTTTTCTTTGAGAGCAACCTGCATGGCAATTATAAAAAATAGTATAAAATAGACATAAGAGGATTTATATTCCATTTTCTTAAATTTTATTCATTGTCCTTTGTTTACACTTTCAAAAATAAACATGTCAAAAGGAAAAAAAATGATAAATATTATATAAAAATACAATAGTTATTTAAACCTTTTAATTAACTTATAAAACTGTCTTTTATATTCTTTAATTTAGAGCATTAGTTAACTATACCCTTTCCTGGAATCATAATTTAGAATTTTCACAATAAATACCTAAAAGAACACATAATTTTTCAAAACCACAATTTGTTGGGAGAACAGATCACTTTTGAAGTGATTTCATGGACCAAAACAAGAACTGTCCAAATTATTGTGTGTCCATCTAAATTGTATGGGTGTATGAGAGATGTTTCTTTCCAAAACAATTTGGTCATTGCAGGCTTATTTTTAGTATACAAGAGTCATTTTAATTTTACATCTTGATGCAGTGTGCAAAAATTGAACTACCTTCAAAGACTATAATCTTAACCGAAAACAAATATCACTACTTAGGAAAGGTTTTCCAGGGGTGAGTGAGATGTCGATAGCACCTCACATCATTTAATTTTCCTAAATTTCAAGTGTCCTTCAACATTTAGCTATACTTGGGGGAGAGTTAATTTCTAGAGCTTTGCAACTTGAATAATCAGTGAATGACAGAGGGTACAGCATTTGTTCAACCCCTCTAAGTTATTAACAAAAAGGGTATGAAATCAGCGGAAAGACAAAGAGATTGTGTTGTAACAGCATTGTATCAGAAAATTCAGTAGAGATACAAGTCACTCCTAATTGATGTCACATGTCATAAAGCTCAGAGAATAGGATATGAGTACCACCAAAGTCAATCAATGTAACTAGTTAAAATGATACAGTATAAAATGAAAGTATACAAGTATTATATCTATGCAACTTATTTTCAACATACTATTTACTCTTAATACACTGGTTCTTTCCTAGGCTGTATTCAGTACCATTAGATGAAATGAGAATCAAACACATTCACCAAAGGGGCATCTAGTAAATTGATGAACAAAACCACTGAGGCCCTTCAAACATACAATGATCCAGAACAAATTTATTGATGTAATTAAAAAGAATGACATATCAAAGGGTTTCATGTCGGACTTGATCGAAATTGTCGTTGGTGGGAACATGGGAGGAGATAATATGGTGAGAGGGAACAGAGGAGAAGAGTGAAGCAAAGGAAGAAAATGATTGGCACTTGGTGCTGCAGAAAACTAATAGGGTAGTTAGTTTCGTAATAGCTTGTGTTTTGAATCTTTGAAACGGGATTGGTTTGACTTGAATTGGAATCATGCTATTGCCATGTATTCAAACATATTCCAACAAAACAAAAGTCAAAGATAATACATTTATCTTCATAATCTTCTACTATGCAAATCTCTTTCTTAGGTTTGAAGCAAGCTGCAGGTTTCAGTTCTATAAAATTGGGTCAATAGTGAGGATTTTAAGCCCTTTTAACAGGATATGTTAAGGGGCAAACTACACATTGGTAAAGGAACAATCTTCTAGTATACAGAAACCATTCTTCCAATTTTTCTCATAAATCAAACATAGAAAGAAAAAAGAGAGCATCAAAAAGTAAAAAAAAAAAAAAAAACCACAA
>Ga0209700_107459_pt1 | contig 15440 bp, 7 predicted proteins | sample SiratroredBW_FD_187528 | JGI IMG/M metagenome (GOLD analysis project Ga0209700, IMG submission 187528) | Root nodule microbial communities of legume samples collected from California, USA - Siratro red BW (SPAdes) (version 2) | ecosystem: Host-associated > Plants > Roots > Nodule | place: USA...
ATATATATATATATATATATATATATATATATATATATATATATATATATATATATATATTTTGAAAACATATACTTTATACAACTTTATTATCATAATATCACGTAAATACAGACACACAAAACGGTACAGGATTCCAATTTTTCTCTGGAATACATAAAGCTGCAATATAATTATGTTAAGGAATCAAAGATCATTCATCATGAGTGGTGGACACATCTTGGATGTTTCTTCTGAGCAAGAATGATCATATCGTGCTGCGACGGTGAATGTCAGAACCAATTCATTTTGTTTTGGATTTTGCATGTGCTTCAAGTCCAAGCCTTAATCATGTACCACCAATTCGAGAAGGGTGGCTACACAAGTAATTGGTAAAGGACTCAATTTAGAATCACAAGTTTACCAAATCATGTAGTGGCATACAGAGAAAATAAAATGCCATTATATAACAGAATAAAGTTGCTTTGCTTCGTGGAAAGAAGAGCAGAAATTGTTTTCTGGTATATTGTAGACAGGTATTATAGTACTTTTTTTTTAAATTATATATGCTTAGAATTTTATTTCTGATTACTTTCATTCTTTATAATTATAATTAACTTCTAATATAATATAATTTTCCCATTTTATTTCTTATAAGTGAATATAAATTAATTTCAAACATTTTTCTTGCAGTTTCACTAAATTCTAAATGATAATTAACAGAAATAAATTATTTAAAACTACCACACACATCTTGTATAAAAAAATATATTTTTCCTAATTTACTATAATAATAATAAAAATAATATGAAATAATTTTTTTAGAAATAAATATATGGAGATAGTCTTGTTCTAAAGTAAGTTCATTATCCAGCACAAAACTTATTTTCCAAATGTTTAGCATAGGCAAAAATTTGAATTTGAGATATCGTTGGTGAGAAGTATTCCTGATCGAGAATAATGATTAACACATCTGATAACCTTGAAGGTATACAAAGTTAAATATTTTTCTTTGAACGTAGTTTACTTCTGTATCTAAAGTGATATCATAAAATTAAAACTCTAGATCATTTGGTTGAAAAAAAGTAAAAGTTGCTACTATTTATACAAACCAATGATGGTGTAATGATCACATATTCGATGAAAAATATAGAATAATTTATAAATTATTATTAAAACAATCTATATGTTATAGAATTAATCAAAACTCAAGCTTAATGAAGTGATTGTTAGGTGAAAATTCAATTTGACATGGGAGATTCACCAGAGAAGTGAAACCTAATCTAAGTTTTGAATGATAAATTAAAAAATAAATCTGAAAAAACCCACTGGATTTCTTCCTTTAAAAATTCAAATACATGACCTTTCTTGGTCACTCCATAGCTACTTCCCAGAAGAAGCAAAGCAAAAACAAGGCAATAATTTGTCCAACACCAACACATGTGCTTTTCGGCTGCAGAAGACACCAAAACAAACGTGTAAAACCAAAATTCGAAAAAGAAAAGAGAGAAAGATGGAAAAATTCAAATAATTAACTGTGCTCTCGTGTGTAGCTTGATAAAGAAAGGCATGGGGGGCTAGACAACCGTACGTACAAAGTCTAGGTACAAATAATGCAGCTATAGCAGGGGATTGTACTTTATGTATTATTTGTTTTTTTTTTTTAATTTATTATTTTTTTTCTTGGATCATGAACACCCCTTACAAGAAAACAAAGTAAAACATCCTTTTTGTTTTGAGCAAGACAACTAAATATTCCCTACCACAACATAATCCACCTTTGTACATCCAACAATGCCAGCCCCTAATTGCCTGCATTTGTTCACAATGGTCTTCTCTCACTCCCACAGCTTCATACAATGGAAAATAGTAAAAGATGCTTGAGGTAGAGGAAGAGGGAGGGACATGATCATCTATTTCTATGTGTATAATGTATGGCCATATGGGTCTCTTTGTTCTATTTATCTTATCTTTTTATCTTTGTTTGTTTGTTTGAATTGGGAGAAGGATGGAGAAAGAATGGAAGGAGGAGAATGAAGGTTCTTTGAATTAAAGGGAAATTAAATAGATTTGAAGTAAATTAGAGTGATGTGATAGAAAAGGAAATACTTTTTATTTTTATTTTAAATATTATATTAACAAAATATTATATTTTTATATTATTTTAATATTTTTATTTTTATTATTCGTTTTTTATTAAAATTATTGTAATTATTATAATTATTTGTATAAATGAAAATATTAATTAAATAGAGGTTAATTAATTATATGTTTTTGTATAATCAATTATCATGCTTTCCTTTTACATGTCAATGAATGAAGAAAGTTCAACGATATTTCTTATTTTGTTTTACGTGTTTTTACATGTTTTCAAAGTATTGATTTTCCAAATTTTCCTTATATTACTTCTGTCGAAACACTAATTCTATAAATCAAAACACAGTAAGAATAAGTAAAGCATGATGATAGTTATGATAGTCGATAGACTTGGGGTAAAGGAAGATGAAAAAGAGATGGATAGTCTAATCTCCATTAATAAAAATCATAACTAAAACTAATATTTGTTAATAAAAAATGTTCTATCACTTATCGTGAAATGTTTGAGATATTATTTACACAACATGAACATTCCTAAAAAAAAAAAAAAGCAAACACTTTTAAAGCTACCTCAAAAGAAATGAAAGGTGCCCCAACTAAAACCAGTAATACATTCATATAGGTATAATAGTTTTAAGAAAATATTTAGTCTTATAAATCACTCTCAACATATTTTCTAGGGAGTAATTATTTCTCTAAAAAAGACAATCTAAACATGGAATCAAACTTTTGCAATGTGTTAGATTTGGATTAAATTAAGAGTTCCTCAAAGTTTAACAGTTTCGTACTATTTGAGAAATCTTTTTTTTTTTTTTTCTCTCCATCTCTCCATCTTACACCCTTGAAAACTAAATCCCTTTGCATAAAGTTTTAATCCAATTAAACATTAAAAAAGTAATAAAAGTTAACAAATCAAAACCAAATCATCATTACATAATGGGAAGCCACTGGGAAATTATGTTCAGGTAATGAAGCAATAATTCTTACACGAGTTGATGGCCTGTAAGAATAAAATAAAAGTACATTAAAAACTTTTGTTTCAGTTCTCGATTACAATAATAATTGATGAGGAAGCCTCAAGGAAATGAGAATCATGTGCATTTTATCTCAAGAAAAGAAAAACAAAATTAATTGAACAATGCATTGTAGGATTGTTAGGAATTGGCATGGCATGCATATTGTAGCATTTTAGTTTTGTCATATTTATCTTTGCAGTCATCATTAATTAATAATTATTGAATTTAGAAGACGCGTTTCACAATCACATGGGATGTTTTATTCGTGGGGCAAAAGTATCAGCATGAGTTGAGGCATAATTTTGGAAAGTAGATAAATTATGTGGAAAACTCATCAACATATATAACAAAAGAATAATACGATTACGGAAAAAAAATAATTAAAAAATTAGAATGTTCTTCCGTAATGATTCATGCTGTACTAATGGAGGAAGGTGGCTCCATGAGATTTAAATATGTTTATCTGTTTTTGTTTTTTATAAGAAAATTGAAATACTCCTTTTATATAATTTTATTTAATATATTTTTTATTGTTTATAAAAAAAAATCGAAAGAAAGAGAAAAAAATATCATGCAGTACTCTGGAGGTTATTATTAGGATTTATTAGACATCAAAATATAAGGAAGAATACGATTGGTACTTACACAAAGTTATGCTATCTCCATTATGAGTTTAAAAATGAAGTTTAAATAAAATTATTAACTAGGTCTAGTTTGTAGCCTGCAATAAGCTTTGGAAATCTCCGAAAAAAAAATTATGCAAGTCAAAATTTATATTTGATAAAAAAAAAAATACGATCGGGAAAACTAACGAAATTATTTCTCAGTAGAACTGAGAAAGATGTTCTTCTTCTTTATATTAATTATTTTTATAAAAATAGGTTGTTTATGTATAAGTTGGTAGTTGAAATTTAGTAAAGTTATTTTTTTTAATAAAATAAATTTAAACTGATCTGAAAATTTATATTTTATGATTTTTAACGACTTTTTTCTTTTAAATTGATCATGTATACCTTTTCTGTACAAATTTTTTCTTTTATTTAAACATAATTAATTATATTAAACTATCTTTCAGTATTTTTTCAAAATAAATTAATTTTTATTATAATGTATTGTAGTATAATTAATTCCTAGAATTAAAGAGAGTCTAATTTGGTTCTTTCATGAGGTATTCTAACCCCTTTCATATTTGTTATATATAATTTGTAATTAAATAATAATAATAATAATAATAATAAGATATGTCTAACGTCGGATTTATTAATTATATTTTTCTTGTCAAAAAATCTACAATAAATTACACTTTTGGGTCGCCAAACAACATAAATCAGTTGCTATTATATTTGAAAATGGAATTAGCAAGTGAAATTATAATAGTGAAAACCCTAGTTAAGGTAGTTAGCGATCAATTTATTAATTTATTGTTAAATAACTACTAAATAATGTGTGCCAAGAGTGTAGTCATCTCATAATATAAGTGGTCAATTTAGCAATAAAAAATCTCCGAATTTTGATATCTAATTCAGTAGTATAAATAAAAAAAATGTTGTAACTGGTTTCGGTTGCTAATGAATCAACGTTTATTTAAATTTAAATATATTGGGTTGTTAAGTTGGTGGAAAAAATTTTAAAATGACTCGAATAAATATTTTTCAATTGCTAAATTATATTTTTTTTCTAACATATTTAGTTGTCAAATACACTACTAATGGAAATATTGGTAGCAATCTTTTTCAAATATGAAAATTCTGTATGTGATTTTCTCGAGGAGTATAATCAAGAGGGCTTGATATAATATTCGATATCTGAATGTGTTATTTAAAAAGTTGTATATGCTTATCTTGTTGATATATGGATTCACTTTGTTGTTTATTATTTTTTATTAATTATTTCATATTATCTTTAAGTGTTATAAATTTAACATTTAACTTCTGAATAATTTCATGTATTTATCTTATTTGATGAGCCGTTAGAGCTTGGTTAGTAGTAAAGTGAATACATATAAAACTAGTAAACTTTTTGCTCGCTACACTAAGTTCATACACATTATTTTTTTCTTATTTTCACCTATTATAACATAAAAGTATATATTTCATTATCATTAATAAAGACAAAATTGAATTTGGTGAAGATGATCCTTCAAACATGTGATGCTTCTTCGTAAAATTCTTTAATCTTTAATATCTTTATTTGTTCACAACTTCTTAAGCAGTTTTTTATCGTTCAAGCTCTTTACGCTATATATATCTAAACACAAGATAAAATTCAGTATTTTAAGTCTAATATATTATACTTAAATTAAATATGCAAAAAATATAATAAAATTTTATTTTCTCAAAGTAAACTACAATAGATATGGAACTACAATAAGTTGAGGCTTCCTTTTCAACAATCCTATATGTCTTGATAATGACACCTTGTTTTAGAATTTTGTAGAACTCAACATGCGAGCCTTTTGTATCAAACATAGATCTTATGATTACTTGCAATTGTTCTGGATCCCACCACTATTATTTCTGCAAGAAAATCAGTTAGTAAACAAATACAATTTTAAATGTAACCAATTCAAATTACCTTAAGCTCTCCAAACCATCTTTTCTCTTAAGATTTCATGCCAAATTAACCAGTAATAGATTTTGAATATTGATTTCTAGATTTAGAACCTAAATAAGAAATTATACAATATACTATCTAAAAGAAAAAATGAGATTTGAATAACATGTATTTTAAAAATCTACATATTATTTAAATCGTGCAGTAAAATAGAATGAAATATGTTCCTCAGATAAAATTAAAAGAAATATTTCTTCTTAAAACAAAGTTATTTCTACAATATTTTTTGTATGGTTGACATGATATCATAACATAACATTTATAACTCTTAAATGTCAAGTTTTAGGAATACAAGTTGAACCTTTTAACCATTATTATTTTTGTTTTGTAATATCTTTGTTGGTATTGAGTTTCAAATTCAGTAGTTCAACTAAATTATTCCATCCTTAAGAATCATTTAATAATTAAAATAATATATAATTTCTTTTATTAAATATAAGATATTGCAACTATATAACAAGTCTGGTGAATGAGAGAACTTTTAGGTGTAAAGAGTTTTGAGAGAGAGAAAGTGTGTAAAAATTAAGAAATTAAAACATATTTAGCGATCCAGACATATGTTATTACTACAAAAATTCTCAATTAATTTAGAGATTTTGTCACTAAGATAACATATTTTTCTTGCCAATCCATTATCCACAAACAAAACTTTCATTTTAACTTATATACCCATTAATTTAGTAATGAACATTTAGCTACTAAAATTATCAGTCACCATTTCATTCTCTAATCAAATTAATGTCACTAAAAATTTATTTTGTTGTTATTTCAGTGTTAAATTACACTGAGTGTCATTTAATAACTATTTCAATCACAACTTATGATTTACTTATTCTGATCATTAAATTCAATGCTAAATGACTTATTTCTTTTAGTTCTAACCGTTTAGTATTTATAACATTATGTAACTTTTATTTATATTTTTAGATATTATATAGTAATCAGTTAATGAATTTAATCATATATTTTAAAATTATGTCTTTATTATTACATTAAAAATATTTTCCTAAAAATATAAATTTTCATATTTTTAAAAATATTATAATTTAGTGAGAATATAATATCTATGATATTTTTAATATAAAATAATTAAATCACTCAAATATTTAATAAAAAATTATTTTTATATTTTAAAAACTATGTAATTTTTCATATTTTTATTTAATTTTCAAATAATATAATAGTTTTAATAAAATAATGAAAGTGAATATCACTTAAATCTAAAAGAAATGAATATCACTTAATAAAAAAATATATGTTTATTTAAATAATTAGAGAGGTTTACCCACTAAAAGTAAACAATATAATTTCAATCAATTTGTCAATTTAGTTTTGCAAAAGTATGAAACATTTATTTTTAGATGTTTAGATAAAAAATGTGTTCACATAAAAAAAAAAGTGTAAAACTTCCACCCTTCATTTTTTATTTTCTCAACTCTCTTTGACTTCTCTTCAAATTCTTTCTTCCAAACTTCATTTCTTTTAGAGAATATGATCACGTATTATAGTAAATGGGAAACTATGAATCATTTTCAAACAATGTAATTTTTTATTTGATTCAAATATTCTTTATTCTTTTCATTTTCTTATGAAATTGTCATCAATTTGGTGGAGTTAGTTGAAAAAGTTATCATCTCAATTTGGTTAGTCTTATTCATTCTGTAGATACTTTGTTTTAGGTTTCTAAATTTTAAGTAATTTTCTTGCTTAAGTTGGAACTTTCTTTAGAAAGAAGTGAATTTATATATAACCTTAGGATAGATTATTTGGATGTACATGTGATTTAGTCACAAGATCCCGAGTTTTTATGTATGGTATTTGTGTTGTCTTGAACATAATTGATTGTTTGAAATTGAGTGTTATTTTTTTAAATAGATGATTATCTTAAAATGTTTAAATTGGATAATCTCAATAAGAAAATAGTTTAGTGGCTAAATTATGCAGGTTAATGTGTATAGTTTATTAAATTGAGTTTAGCATATGATTTTGATGATTCACTAGTTTTCTGATATATTAATTTGTGAGTTTGATGTAAATGAAATATGTATTGAGTTTGAATGTTAAGATTAAATTGAGATGAGTGGAGGATGATGATGTTCGAGCAAATTGTGAATGTGTTTGAAAGTTGTATTTATCAAATTGGTTTTGGCTAAAACTTTGAAAATATATTTGATTATGCTACATGAGGTTGATTTTTTTTGTATTTTCACTCAAGTGAAAATGGAACAGAGATCCAAACCTTACTTTTGACCCTTCTCTCGCTCAAGCCAAGGATTTCCTTTTCAAAGTAAAAGATTTTTCGCTCAAGCAAAAATAAAGCTACAACTCAATTTTTGCTCTAAGTTAGATTTTCACTAAATGAAATTTTTGGTCAAGCTAATATTTTTCTTTTTATCTTTTCCCTTTAATAGATTATACATGAATATTTATTTTAAATGTAAAAGGAATATTAATGTGTATAATTTATTGATTTGTGATTTTGTTTAAATGATGTATGTTGTATTAAAATGATTGTCGAAGGTGATAAAAATTGTATAAATTTGTGATCACGAATATGGGATGATATCTAAATCACTGTTTAATTTGTGTATTAAGTAACGATACATATATTTTTATATACATCTCCTTGTTTCACTGATAATCTAAGTCACATAAACTAAGATATGTGATAGAAAGAAATTAAGGAAGGAGTTTTGCACACTATGACATGTGTTAATGTGAGGCTTGAGTTGTAAGGAACTTACTCTAATCTATTACTCCTAGGATATTGTATCAAATATTAATTTATGGTGAAACATATTTAGTACAAGTCTTCCGCAAAAATATTAGTTGATATTATATACATTGAATATATATATATATATATATATATATATATATATATATATATATATATATATATATCCAAGTATTATTTATATAATTGTTGTATGTTGCCATTTGAATGAAATTGAATTATTATAGTTTGTTAATTAAAAAATCTTCTTTTATATACAATTTCTTATGTAACTTGTATGTGTTGAGATATATGACTATAATATATACACAGATAGATATAAAAGATATTAGAGTTTTATCTGTGATTTTTTTTTTTATAAAAATATGTATTATATATATATATATATATATTATTTTTAATTTGTGTTTTGAAATAATATATTTTTTTAAGCCCTCTATCGGGTGGTCTATAATAAAGTATATAGTATTACTAGGTCATAAAAAAATATCAAAGTTAATATAGTCAATGTACTTTTATCATTAAAAACACATGAAATGGGTTAAAAGAAAAAAAAATAATGTTTTTTTTTAATCTTTTATCTCAATTCTGAAGTTGGGTAACACTTAAAAGAACATGTAAGTCTTAGCTTGTCACAAGAATTGAGCATATACACATTATTTTAAAAATTGTAAAAAGAAAAGTAATAACATTTGTCAGCGAATAATCAGTGGCGCACTGTGAAAAAGAAAAGAAGGAATATGAGCTGCAGGCAGAGAATTTTATAAAGGCAGATGCCTTTCCTCGTTTTCTGGTTACATTATTAGGTAGGGTTGAAGTTGTTGTGGTTTTGTCTTAATCTATTTTTAACTAAATTTAATTGAGTTACCTCTTCTTTTTTTCTCCACACCTTTATTAACCTTATATCTCTCAAATTTGATGACTAAGAACTTTCTTATGTGGCAACAAGTAGAGGTCTCAAGACTCATGCTAGAAGATATTCTCAACAATATCATTAACAAAGAATATCCCAATTATAAACAGCAAGATCAACTCTTTCCTCTTGTCTCAAAAAGAATGTTTTGAAAAACACAAAATTGTAAATCATCATATTATCTTAAGTATTGGATTTGAAACAACCAAAAAAGTAGGGCCTCGAACTCATGTCTTCCTAATAATATGACACAACCTATAACCATTATATCAGAAAAACCTTTTTTTTACATTATGGATATTATTATTGTTATTGTGATTATTATAATAATAATAAGAATAATTATTATTATTATTATTATTATTATTATTATTATTATTATTGTTGTTGTTGTTGTTATTATTGTTGCTATTGTTATTATTATTGTAACGCCCTGTAGCTCAATATATTTTCTCTCTCACTCTTTCAAAACCTCTCCCTTCTATTTCATATGTTTCTCCATGTCTCATCTAGTTTAGAATTTGATCACACCCTGCCTTAAGATTGATCTTGTCATGTAAGAGAAACTAATTTTAATATTTCTGTAGTGCCCTAGATTAGAAGGTCTAGATGCGAACGGGACATAGTCCTAAGTTTCAATTTCTTTTGCAAAAATGTTATTTGATGAAATTGCTTGATTATTTGTTGCGTGAACATGTTGAAAAGATTATTTGGCTATTTGATTATTTGTTTTGATGATGGAAAAGTTCTTGAATGTTATATGTTGCAAATTGAGATGAAATTTTAATGATCTTATGTTATTTGAAAATGTAAAGATATTAGTTTTTTGTATTTTGATATTTAAATGTTGGTTTTGGTGTTGAAAATGTTCTTGAATGTTGTGAAATATTAAATTTTTGAATCATTTGTATTGATTTGATAATGTAATGAGTATGAAATTGAGATCATACATTTGGGATAATGTATGAGTGGTGACTTGATTGTGTATCAAATATTGACACCTATGTTTTAATAGAGATTCTCAAGCTTCACTAATGATCTAAGTCACATAAACTAAGATATCAAGTACCTGAGAAGTTGATGAGGGAGTCCACACACACTAGAACTGCTGGTAAACACTTGGTATTAGATGTTTGAACTAACCCTGATTCTTTCTCTTAGATTTGCATGTAATCTAAGTCTTCAGTATTGGATTAGATGTTAGTTTCTAGTAGAACCTACTTAATACGAGTCTTCCGGAAGACGATGGTGTATGGATCTATGTGTGGTCTATACAATTTATTGATGTTGCAATGGAAATTGAAATTGAGTAGTTGACATATTAACTTGATATGTTAATATTTGTAGATTAATTATAAATTTTAATTGTTCATTTTACCTACATTTTCGTGTGTTAAATTTTTATTTTCATTAGCTTACCCTTACTTTTCTTGTTATGTTGTGAAGTGAGATAAACATTTAACGATGCAGATAATGGAATGCCTTAAATAACCTAGATGTCCACTTTGAATTTCATTATGTGAATGAATGTATTTTACACATGTCGTATGATTGTATAATCGGTATTTTGAAATATCATGGTATAAACCCTTTGTTGGGTCCACTATATAATAATGTGTATATATATATATATATATATATATATATATATATATATATATATATATATATATATATATATATATATATATATATACATATATATATATATATATATTTTAGGGTGTTATAATCATTATGAATATTATTATTATTACAAATGTTATTATTCTTCTCATCATCGTCGTCGTTATTATCATCGTTATCATAACATTATTATTATTATTATTATTATTATTATTATTATTGTTATTACTATTATTATTATTATCATTATTCTTATTATCGTTGTCATCACCATCATCATTATCATTGTCGTCATTGTTGTTGTCATCATCATCATCATTGTTGTCGTCGTCGTCATCGTCGTCACCATTATCGTCGTCGTCGTTGCCATCATCTTCATCCTCATCCTCATCATCATCATCCTCATCATCGTTATTATCATCGTCTTTATCATCATCATCATCGTCATTATCATCATCATTATCGTTATTGTCGTCGTCATCATCATCATCATCACAATTATTATTATTATTATTACTATTACTATTATTGTTATTATTATCGTTATTATTATTACTACTATTATTACAATTATTATTATTATTGTTATCATTGTAGTTATTTTATTATTATTATTATTATTATTATTATTATCATTAATATTATTTATCAAATTATTTTATTAACGAATAAATTGACATTTAATTTATAGACAAATTTTACTGACAAATAATTTAATACCTAATTTACTCATGAATTTATCGATGTAATTTGGTGGTTAATTTATCTGTCGGTAAATTAAATGCTAAATTATCCATTGGTAAAATATGTTATTTAATTGAACATTAGTTTATCTGTCGATAAAATTCATCGGTAATGATATCTTATTGACAGATACATATCCATCGATAATTTTTCATCAGTAATTCCAAAAATTGTTGTAATGTAAATTTAATGGATTCTCCAATAAAGGCAGTCATACCCAGTATAGAAACTCAGCTTCGAATAAATGTTACAGAAATTCTAGAATTAAGCATCAAAATAAAAGTTTTTGGAGTTCTTCGATTCCATGGCAGAGTAAAAATCACAATGTAAAATTTATGGCGAGCTTGGACACAGTACACTTCATTATTGACATAGGTATGATAATGACAATCAATCCAATATATATGCTAATCACTGTCAATTCTTTCCAACAAATATTAATGATAATACAACTTTTCTTATAACACCTTCAATCATTCATGATCCTATATGGTAGCCTAATAGTAGTGTCACTCATTACATCATCACAAACGATGGCAGTAATTTCTCTACAAAGAATCCATATACAGGTAAATATACTATCAAATTAGGTAACAATGCAGGCATGAAAATTCACCATATTGGTACTGCTACATGTCTTGTTCCAAAAATGTTTACACAGTTCCATTTAACTCAACTCTTGCATGTGCCAAATATCACTAAAAATCTCATGAGTGTTTCAAAATTTGCTAAAAACAATGTCTTCTTTAAATTTTACTCTAACTCCTATTATATTTAAATTAGGATACAATGGAGATGATTATTAAAGGAATTCTTAAAAATAGTCTTTATGCTTTTCCAAAATTTCCACAACCTTGTGTATAATGTTAATAACACTACTCTTGACTCTTTGCCATCTCTTTTTCAATTATGGCACCCACAGTTTCGACATGCTTCAATCAAAACTTAAAAAGTCTTGCAACTATGTAAAATACGTTACAACAAAAGCACTACTTAAATGTTTTGTGATAGTTGTGTAAAAGCAAAATCACATTAGCTATCATTTTCTAAATCTATTGTTTATATCATATTAATTAGGTTATTGAACTATATATCATGAGTTCGCTTGTTCTATATGTAGAGTTATTTTTTTCGTTTATAATAAACCCCATTTCTTCTATTCTACTGTCCCTCTAACAATTCAATCTCTTTTTATTCATATTAAAAAATCAAATGTAACTCTTTTCTTTCATCCAGTATAAAATACGTGTATGATAGACTTTAATAGTTTTTATACTATTTTGACAAAGTAAAATTTCAATTTAATTTAATTTTATATAGCTTATTTATAAAGTAAAATTTATAATAATTTATATATTATAGTTTAATTATATGTGGTTGGTGGTGTAACATCTCATATTTTTTATATAATAAGAACTTTATTGCACAAAAATTATATAATAAACTTGAATATAAAAATTCATATATTTATCATGTATTTCAAAAACTTCTCCACATAAGGTTTACTAAAAATATCTTCGTAAAATTACAAAAATAAAATAAAATAAAGCTTCACTATCAATTTAATGGGAACTCATGTCACCTGTCAAATCCTCTGTTCATGTGTAATATACTATCATCATCGCAAATTTAAATATAAAACAAACAACACAACAAAATAAGGGTAAGCTAGATAATTTAAAAAAATATATTTTCTTAAATTAAATTTCTATCTTAACCAAATAATAACAATTCAATCTTTCATAATTCATCTCACATACAAAGACACTGAACTCTCTACTTCCACAAGACTCGTGCATTGAGTTAGACTCAAAGGTGCGCACCTGTCATATACCATCCATCTGTTTCGATCAACTCATATTTCAAATCTCGGATATAGTCTGTTTTGATCGGTTCCTATTTCAAACCTCAAATACAGTTCCCATATGCAAATGGTTAATCCATATGTCCTATTTCGATCAACTCATATTTCAAACCTGGGACATGGCCATGTGAACCTCCTTTGACTCTTCACTAACTAGTAGTCTTCTTTTATATAAATTCAATGTACCAGTAGGGTCAGGATACCTCCTTAGATAGATTAAATCCCTAAACAAGGCACATCGTAATAATCTCAACATGGGTATCTCCTTTCTTGAAGATACTATGTCTCGATCACACACCACATCATTAACAAACATTGATACTACATCATATTGTACATAAACATTCATTCAATTTAATTCAAATTCATCCAATTCATATTTAATAACATAAATAATTATAATATCTATAAAAAATATTCAACTAGCTTCTCCTTACCCAAATTCACAAGACAAGTAATTACAACATCTAAAAAAACATGCAACGAGTTTCCCTTACCCAAATTCACAAAACAAGTAATTACAATATTGTCAACACCCGATTTTGTCCGGATAATTTTTTTAAATTAAAGTATGATGATAAAAATAAAATTTTTTTAAAAAAATAATAATAACATAAAAAATATTTATTAGTTTAAGTTTTCTTGAAAAATAATGATAACAATAAAAAACAAAATAAAAATAATAAATTTGAATTTTTCCAATAATAAAAATAAAGAAAATGAATTTTTCCATTAAAAAAATAATAAAATAAATAATTAATAAAAAAACGAAAATAACAAGAAAATAACAAAAATATCTTAGTTTAAAACAACAGCATCTGAAAATTAATAAATAAATAAAATAATAATAAAAACAAATATAACAATAAAATAACTGCTTCTATACTTGATTTGCAAGTTTTAAACTAAATATATAAAAACAAAAAAAACTATTTTGCTTAAATAAATATAATAAAAAATAGAGTAGTTTAGATTTGTCTGTTAATGTTTTAAATAAATAATTAAAAAAATATATAACGGAAAAAACAGAAAAAACGGAAAAGAGAGAGACTTTAATAAAAGGAGGAGAAACGGATACAGAGGGGATTTTTGGGGTTTTTTTGAAAAAAAAAGCACACGGATTCTGGAGAGGAAAAGAGAGAACAAAGAGAAGGAAGAAAAAAGAGAGAAAGAAAAAAAACGGGAAGCACGCACGAAGACTTAAGAAAGAAAGAGAGAGGAGGAAGAGAAAGGCAGAACACGTTAAAAATAGAGAAAAAAGAGAGAAAAAGCAGAGAAGATTGATTATCCTGTCTTACTATCCACACTCAGTTTAAAAATGAGAAGCAAGAAACTTTTGAAAAGGAGACCATCATTTTTGAAGAACGCAGGTATGATTTGTAAGGTTTAAATTTTCATATGGATCTTGAAGTTTGAAATTTGTAAATCATGTGTTCTTAATAAAAAAGGAGGTCATTTTGCTCTTTATAACATTTTGTTTTTATTTCCTTATTTATTAAATAATAAAAAATTCATCATCTTTCATCTTCCATACATTCTTCATCCATGTATTTTATGCTCTAAAAACTACTCCAAAACTACCCCTACAAATAAAAAAGTCACCAGGCACCATATCTAATTTTGCATTATCAAGAATTCATTCATTCATGTTCCATTTTTAGATGCATGATCCCTTAAAATTAAAGTATCAATTCTGTGTTGCATATAACTGTTGCATGTTATTTTTCAACACCATAATTGATATATGCCCCTTTAATTCCTTTTTTATAAAAATGAAGAAAATAAAAAATTTGACATATTGTGTTTTTCTTCTTTTAAAAAAAAAAATGTTTTATTTAACTTCCAACTATC